>ENA-ORSI01000002-ORSI01000002.1-human-gut-metagenome-genome-assembly--contig:-NODE-2-length-268595-cov-18.733556_pt1 | contig 268595 bp, 264 predicted proteins | sample MGYA00242187_ERZ509154 | MGnify/ENA primary metagenome ERZ509154 (study PRJEB26280, sample SAMEA2338627) | human gut metagenome | biome: human gut; feature: human-associated habitat; material: faeces...
TGGCACACTTTTAATAAAAGTGTGCCATTATTCCCCGTCCCCTTTGGCAGAGAGTAAGTCTTCCATAGTATAAATTTTTCCAGGTTTCTGCTTTACAATAAATTTTGCTGCCCTCAATGCACCTTCGGCAAATGTTTTCCTAGAAAGAGTAGTATGTTTTAATTCAAGCATTTCACTTTCGTCAAAGAAGAAGACAGAGTGTTCTCCAACGATATTTCCTCCACGGATGCTAGAAATTCCTATTTCATTTTTTAATCTTTTTCTGTAACAGTTATTCCTATTTAAATTATATATAAATTTATAATTACCTCCTTTATTTATACTATCAGCAAGCATTATAGCTGTTCCACTAGGAGAATCTAATTTTTGACTGTGATGCGTTTCTAAAATTTCTATTTCACTATTAGGCAAAAATTCTGCTAATTGTTTAAGTAGGTTACAAACAACTGCTATTGAATAAGACATATTAGCAGATTTAAAAATAGGAATAAGTTTGCTTGATATAAAAATTTTATTGTTCTGTTCTGGGGTAAAGCCAGTAGTGGCTATAACTAATGGTATTTTATTTCTTTTTGAATATTCTAAAATGTTAAATGTCCCTATCGGAGTAGAAAAATCTATTATAACATCTGGTTTTTGAGGTATTTGACTGAAATGTGTAAAAACATTAAAAAAGTTAGGTTTGGAATTTTGTTTTGCTATTCCACCAATTAAACAAAAAGAATGACTGCTATGAACTAAATTAGCAATTTCTTGCCCCATTTTACCATTACAGCCATTTATTAATACATTTATCATCTATAAAGTCTCCTCTATATTATTCGAAATACAATTAAACTTAAAAATATATAAGCATATTTGTAAAACTTTTTTGTATGTAAAATATCAGTATAATAATATAAACTTTCTACAATTGTACTATATTTATCTGTGAAAGTAACAATATAACTTTCTGGATATTTTGGAAGTTTTATTGTTACCGGCCACATATGTTTTAAAATTATATCCTTTTCTTTCTCTGTTAAATAAAATAATTTTAAAGAGTTCTCTAATGCAATTTCTGGATGTATAAAAGCATGAAATTTCCTTAATTTTAAAGCTTTTTTACTATTTCTCCAATCATATAAAAACAAATCATGTAGCATTGCACCACGAGCAATAGCTTTATAGTTTAAGCCAAATTTTTTGGCTATTATATAACTATAAAATGCAACATTTAAGCAATGGTCATAACAAGAAGTGTTATAATGTTGCTTAAACTCATTCATTTTTTGAACTGTGGGATTAGTAGTTAAATCTTTTATAATATTTTCAAATTCTTCACATGTATTATTGTCTCTTGTGTACATTTGGATGCTCCTTAAAACCAATATTTATTATATTATAACACAGATATATATAAATGGTTATAGTAAATTGAAATTTTCTAAAGATTTTTTTAAATGCTGTTTTCCACTTTTAGACATATCTATTAATGGAAGTCTTGGTTTACCAAAATTATAGCCCATCATATTTAGTGCTGTTTTTACAGGAATTGGATTGACTTCGCAAAATAAACTTTCTATTAATTCAAGGCTTTGTAGTTGAGCGAATCTTGCTTTTTCAATATTGCCATTAAGAAAATCATAAATCATATTATGCGTAAATCTAGGTGCAACATTAGAAAGTACAGAAATTGCACCAATACCACCCAAAGATAAAATAGGGATGTTCTGGTCATCATTCCCAGAATATATTGACAAATTATTTCCGCATAATGCGGCTATTTTAGCAATTTGGGATATATTTCCACTAGCTTCTTTTATTGCAACAATATTTTCTGTTTTAGATAATTCTAAACAAGTTTCAGGTAATATATTTAATCCAGTTCTACTAGGTACATTATATAAAATAATAGGTAATGTAGTTTTGTTAGCTATACTATTATAATGGTGAATTAAACCTTCTTGTGTAGTTTTATTATAATATGGAGTTACTAATAGTAAACCATCAGCACCAACGCTTTCAGCATATTGAGACATTTCTATAGATGTAGCAGTATTATTACTACCAGCACCAACAATGAGAGGAACTCTTTTATCTATTAATTCAACAGAAAATTTTATAAGAGTTTTCTTTTCCTCTAAAGTCATAGTTGAAGATTCACCAGTAGTACCACATACAATAATTGCATCAATTCCTTCATTAATTTGATATTCCACAAGCTTAGCAAATTCAGTAAGATTTATGTTATCTTCTGTAAATGGGGTAGCAATAGCTGTTCCACAGCCTCTGAATAAAACTTTTTTCATACACACACAATCTCCTAAAAATTTGATAATATATAATATGAAAAAAGTTTAAAAAAGAGAACAAATAAAAAAGAAAAATATCTACAAAGACGCTGTGGCGAATAAAATAGACGTTGAAGTGAATGAAGTTACTATTTTAAGAATCCACTTATTATTTGCTCTTCAGCTTCTTTTTCAGTAAGTCCAAGTGTCATTAGTTTTGTTAATTGTTCTCCGGCAATTTTTCCAATGGCAGCTTCATGTATAAGACTAGCATCAATATTATTAGCTATAATTTTTGGAGTAGCTATAATTTTAGCATTATCCATTATAATTGCATCACATTCAACATGTCCAAAACATTTAGAATTACCACTAACATTTGAATAAAATTCTTGTGAAGATGTATCTTTAGCAACAGACCTAGAAGTAACATGTACACTTGAATTTTCTCCATTTAATTCTACATTAAATATTGTTTTAGCAAATTGATTTCCACTTGTCATTATTTTTTCAGTTATTACTAAATTAGTGTTTTCTGCTAAATCTCCAGTAGTTTCTCTGACTGTAGAAGAAACACCTTCTATTTGTACAGTTTCCATCTCTAAAGAAGAGTTCTCTTTTAAATGTACAATAGTTTGAGGATTTAAAATTTTATCACCAGTACCATTGCCCTCACCATAATGTTTCTCAATATATTTAACTTTAGCTCCGGGTTCCAAATAAAAAGTATGGATACCATCATGCTCTGAAGTTTCGCAAGTATTATTATGAATTCCACAACCAGCCACAATAACAACATCAGCATTTTCACCAATATAAAAATCATTATAGACAATATCATTAAAGCCAGCTTCTGTTAAAATAACAGGAATGTGAACACTCTCATTCTTAGTATTAGGTTTTATAATAATATCAATACCAGGTTTATCTGTTTTAGTAATAATGTCAATATTGGTAGTTGTATTTCTAGCAACACCTTTTCCATTTTCACGGATATTAAAGGCTCCAATTGGTATAGACTCTATATCAGCAATCTTTTTTAACAAATCTTTTTCTAATTTACTTAATTCCATTTGTAACACCTCCTACAGAATTAACTTTATGACATGCAACTTTTTTGTTTAATAATTTCGGAATCATTTTGTCTTTAGAACCAATATCAGCAATTTTACCATTATCTAACAATATAATTTCATCAGCTATATTTAATATTTTTTCTTGATGTGAAATAACAATAATAGAACCTTTTATTTCTCTATGCATTTTTTCAAATACACTAATAAGATTATTAAAACTCCATAAATCAATACCAGCCTCAGGTTCATCAAATATAGTCAATTTAGATTTTTTTGCTTCAAGCATTGCAATTTCTATTCTTTTAAGTTCTCCACCAGAAAGAGAAGAACTTATTTCTCTATTTAAATATTCTTGAGCACATAGACCAACATCAGATAAATAATCACAAGCCTCAGCAATATTAATAGAATTACCAGCAGCAATTTCAATTAAGTCTTTGACAGTAAGACCTTTAAATTTAACAGGTTGTTGAAAAGCAAAACCAATACCAAGTTTAGCTCTTTCTGTAATAGTAAGATTTGTAATATCTTGTCCATCAAAAATAATTTGTCCAGAATCAGGACTAAAAAGCCCCATAATAATTTTAGCAAGAGTCGACTTTCCAGAACCATTAGGACCAGTAATAGCCACAAACTTTTGATTATCTATATTTAAACTAACATCAGTTAAAATCTGTTTATTATCTTTATAAAAATAAATATTTTTTAACTCTAACATAAAAACCTCCTTGTCACTTTGGGGACGTTCCTTTTTGTGACAATTTGTCACTTATGGGACATACCCTTAACGACAAATATTATACCACATAAATTGGAGAGTTACAATATAAGCTAAAATCAAATAACATATTAAAGTGAGAAGTAACATATTAAAAAGAGCATCAAGAATAATTTTTAATGCTCTTTTCAAAATTTAAAATAAAAATTCCATTAATGATTAAGTTCTATTAAATTTTCTACAATTTGTATAGCATTTGTTGCAGCTCCTTTTCTGATATTATCAGCTACGACCCATAAATTTAAACCATTTTCAATACTAAAATCTCGTCTAATTCTTCCAACAAAGACTTCATCATTTCCAGAAACATTTGCTGAAAGAGGGTAAATGTTATGAATCAAATCATCTTGAACAACTACATTAGGCGAGCGTTTTAATAAAGATATAATATCAGATAATTCAAAAGAGTTTTCTAATTCTACATTAATAGATTCACTATGAGAATTAAAAACTGGAACTCTAACAGTAGTTGCAGTTATCTTAATGTCTGATCTACCTAAAATTTTTCTTGTTTCATTTATCATTTTTTCTTCTTCTTTGGTATAACCATTATCTAAAAAAACGTCAATGTGTGGTAAACAATTATTAAAGATAGGATGTGGAAACTTTTCTAATGGAGTTTCCAAAGAATTATAATGTACATAATTCATAATTCCATTTTCTAAATCATTTATTCCTTTTTGACCTGCACCAGATACGGCTTGATAAGTAGAATAAATAATTCTTTTTATCTTATAATTATCTTCTAAAGGTTTTAAAACAGGCATAGCTTGAATAGTCGAGCAATTTGGATTAGCAATAATTCCATGATGATTTTTAATAACATCAGGATTTACTTCTGGAACAACCAAAGGAACATCAGGTTCCATTCTAAAAGCACTACTGTTATCAATTACTATACATCCTTTAGAAACAGCAATAGGAGCATATTTTAGAGAAGTACTTCCACCAGCAGAAAATATTGCATAATCAAAACCTTCGTCGAAGGAACTCTCAGTTAATTCTTGAACAAGAAAATCTTCTCCCATAAAATGAATTGTTTTACCACCAGATTTTTTAGATGCAAAAAAAACATATTTAGAAATTGGCAAATTTCTTTCTTGTAAAACTTGTAATACAGTGCGACCAACAACTCCTGTAGCGCCAACAATAGCTAATTTGTAATTTTTCATAATAACACCTCACTAATAAATTATATTAATCAAAATAAATAAAAAAACTAAATAAAAAAATATTTTACAATTCTTGTAATAAAAAAAACAATTTGATATAATTTATTAGAACAAAAATTTGTGAATGGAGTAAAAAATGATAGATTTAAACCAAAGTATTCAATATATAAAAGGAGTAGGCCCACAAAGAGCGACTTTGTTGCAAAAATTAAATATATATACATTAGAAGATTTAATTACATACTTTCCTAGAGAATATGAAGATAGAAGTAATCCAAAAAAAATAATGCAACTAATAGATGGAGAAGAAGCACTAATAGAAGCAGTGGTCATTTCAAAAGTGACTGAAATAAAAGTAAGAAAAAATATGATTATAGAAAAGTTAATAGCAAGAGATGAAACAGGAAGTTGTATTATATCTTGGTTTAATCAAAAATACTTGAAAGGAAAATTTGAAGTAGGAGAGAAATATAATTTTTTTGGCAAAGTGTCAGTTAAATATGGAAAAGTAGAAATATTAAATCCTGTTTTTGATAAAGAAGAAACAAGCCAAAATACTGGCAAAATAATACCAATTTATCCTTCAACATACAGTTTGCCACAAGGAACAATAAGAAGAGCAATTGAAAATGGACTTTCAATAGTAGAAGGAAAATTAGAGGAAACATTACCAACATATTTATTAGAAGAATATCATTTATTAGATTTAAATACAGCCATAAAGCAAATACATTTTCCAGATGATTTTAAAGAATATAAAAGAGCACGTACAAGATTAGTTTTTGAAGAATTATTAGGAATGCAACTTGCACTATTAAATTTAAAACAAGAAAACACGCAAAATGAAGGTATTGAATTTTCAAAAAAAGTAAAAATGTCAGAACTTATAAACAAACTACCATTTAATTTAACAAAAGCACAGCTAAAAGTATTAGAAGAAATAGATAAAGATATGGAACTATCAAAACCAATGAATAGATTGTTACAAGGAGATGTAGGCTCACGGAAAAACAATAGTCTCAATTACAGCGGCATATAAAGCGGTAAAAAGTGGGTATCAAGTAGCAATAATGGCCCCAACAGCAATACTTGCAACTCAGCATTTAGAAGAATTTAAAAAGATATTAAAACAATTTGATATAAAATGTGAAATTTTATTAGGTGGAACAAATAAGAAGAAGAGAGAAGAAATATTAGAAAAAACAATAAATGGAGAAATAGATATTCTAATAGGAACACACTCTCTATTAGTAGAAGATGTAGAATTTAAAAAATTAGGGTTGGTAGTTACAGATGAACAACATAGATTTGGAGTAAGGCAAAGAGGGACAATTGTTTCAAAAGGAATAAATCCAGATGTCTTAGTAATGACAGCAACGCCAATACCAAGAACATTGGCACTTATATTATATGGGGATTTAGATATATCTATAATAGATGAATTGCCACCTAACAGAAAAAAGATAGAAACTTTTGCAGTAAATAAATCTATGGAAGAAAGGATAAATGCATTTATTCTAAAAAATTTACAAGAAGGCAGACAGGCATATGTAGTATGTCCTTTGGTAGAAGAAAATGAAGAAATAAATGCACAATCTGTATTAGAAACAGCAGAAAAATATTCGAAAGTTTTAAAGAGTTATAAAGTAGAATATTTACATGGAAAAATGAGACAAAAAGAAAAAGAAGAAATTATGCAAGATTTTAAAGATGGAAAAATTGATGTATTAGTGTCTACAACAGTAATAGAAGTAGGAGTAAATGTTCCAAATGCAACACTTATGATTATAGAAAATGCAGAACGATTTGGATTAGCCGCACTTCATCAATTGAGAGGACGTGTGGGAAGAGGAGATAAACAATCATATTGTATACTAAAATACCAGTCCACAACACAAATAGCAAAGCAAAGAATGGAAATTATGCAAAAAACAAATGATGGATTTGTCATAGCAGAAAAAGATTTAGAACTAAGAGGAACAGGAGAATTCTTTGGAACAAAGCAACATGGAATTCCAGAATTCAAAATAGCAAACCTTTTTGAAGATATGGAAACTTTAAAAAGTGTTCAAAGTGTTGCATTAAAAATACAGAAAGAAGATCCAGATTTAGAAAAACAGGAAAATAAGAAACTAAGGAAAATGGTAAAAAATAAGATTAATAGAAGAATTGAAATATAATAAAAATAGAAGAGGTACATTTAAGTGGAAATAAAAGGAGAAATATTGGACATAATCTATAAAAATGAAATAAATAGTTATACAATTGCAACCTTTAGAACAGATGAAGAAGAAACCACTGTAGTAGGTTATTTACCTTTTATTAATGTTGGAGATACACTGAGGGTAAATGGCGTTTTTGTAGAACATCAAGAATATGGAAGACAATTTAAAATAGGAACTTTTGAAAAAATTATGCCACAAACATTAGAGTCTTTAGAAAGATATTTGGCAAATGGAATGATAAAGGGAATAGGACCAGCAACAGCTAAAAAAATAGTAGAAACATTCGGAGAAAATACCATAAATATATTTAAATTTGAACCAGAGAAATTAGCACAGATAAAAGGGATAACAGAGGAAAAAGCAATTAGTATTGCAGAAGAATTTGTAGCTAATTGGGAAATTTGGCAGTTAGTAGGTTTCTTAGAAAAATTTGGAATTGGACCACAGAGCGCAGAAAAAATTTATAAAACGCTAGGACAAAATGCAATTGAAGAAATAGAAGCTAATCCATACATATTAGTAGATTTAGTGAATAAAGTAGACTTTACACAAATAGATAAAATGGCTTTAGACATAGGAATTGAATATAATAATGACAAGAGAATAAAAAGTGGTATAAAATATGCTTTAAGACTTGCTACATACAATGGACATTGTACGGTTATGTATGAAAATTTAGTAGAATTTGTGAGCAATTTATTAGGTGTAGAAAAAGAGTTAGCAGAAGATAATATAATAAACTTAAAAGCTAAAAATGAAATTATATTAGAAGAAAGAGAATTAGAAGGCAAAACTGAGGAATGGGCCTATTTAGAAGAATATTATAATGCTGAAAAAAATATTGCAGAAAAATTAATAAGATTAAGAGATAGTAGAAATATAAAAAAGATAAGTGGGTTTGATAAAAAAATAAAAGCATTAGAGAAACAAACAGATATAGAACTATCTGATAAACAACTAGAAGCTATAAAAGCAATTAACGATAATAATATATGTGTTATTACAGGTGGACCAGGTACTGGAAAGACAACAATTATAAAGACAATATTAGAATTGTATAAGCAAGAAGGAAAAAAAGTAGTCCTTTGTGCTCCTACAGGTAGAGCAGCTAAAAGAATGTCTGAAACTACAGGAGAGGATGCAAAGACATTACATAGATTGTTAGAATTAGGAAAGATAGTATCAGATGACAATCAAGAAATAAATACAGAATTAGCAATAACTCCTATAGATGCAGATATAATAATTATAGATGAAGTGTCTATGGTAGATATTTTTCTAATGAATTACTTATTAAAAGGTGTTTACCAAGGAAGTAAACTGATATTAGTAGGAGATGTTGACCAACTTCCATCTGTTGGACCAGGCAATGTGCTAAAGGATATAATTAATTCACAAGAAATAGTAACAATAGTATTAAACAAGATATTTAGACAAGCTGCTAAAAGTAAAATAATATTAAATTCACACAAAGTAAATGAAGGTATAAGTTTTATAGGGGAAGAGTATGAAAAAGATATTTTAGAAGATTTCTTTTATATAAATGAAAATGATAAAGCTAAAATATTAGATAATATTATATCTTTAAGCACAGGTAGACTAAAGAAATATGGAGATTATGACTTCTTAAAGAATATACAAGTTATAACACCAACTAAGAAAGGAGAATTGGGAACTAAAGAATTAAATAAAATATTACAAGAAAAAATAAATCCATTCAATATAGAAAAAAAAGAAAAAAAATATGGTGACGTAATTTTTAGAGAAAATGATAGAATAATGCAAATTAAAAACAATTATGATATTTATTGGGAAAAACATTTAGAGCAAACGGAATATGGAAGCGGAGTTTTTAATGGGGAATTTGGAACAATAGTAAAAATTAATGATAGTGAAAAACAAATAAAAATAAAATTTGATGATGAAAAAATTGCATGGTATCAATATACTGATTTGGAACAAATAGAGCACGCATATGCAATAACAGTACATAAAGCACAACGGAAGTGAATTTGATGTAGTACTAATGCCAATATCACAATCATCACCAATGTTATTAACAAGAAATTTATTATATACTGGCATGACAAGAGCTAAAAAACTTTTAATTATTATAGGTAATAAAAATATTATAGAATTTATGATAAGAAATGCAGATAGCAAAAAAAGAAATACAGGGCTACAATATAAATTAAAAAATAATGTCAAAAAATATTGACTAATGAGTTTAGTTATACTATTATATTAATATAATGGCATAGGGGGTTCATAAATTATCTGTGAAAGGAGGTAAACTTATGGACAATGAAGTAATGACAAAGATACTAGAAGCAACGCTAAAAACTCAAACAACAGTCGAAAAATTAAATGAAACAGTAAAAAGCATTAAATATGATGTAAAAGATTTAAAACAAGATGTAGCAAGTATGAAGCAAGATATATCAGATTTAAAACAAGATGTAGCAAATATGAAACAAGAAATTACAGAAATAAAACAAGAAATTGATAAACTAAAAGTGGAAATTGCACTAACAAACAAAGAATTAGATATGTTTAGAAACGAAACAAGGAAAAAGCTAGAAGAGTTAGAAACAAGAATGAAAATAATAACAATGGCAATAACAACTTTGTCAGCAGAACAAAATGATACAAGAGAAATTGTGCTACTTTTAGTAAAAGAAGTAGGTACAATGGGCAATAGAGAAAATAAATAAAAATACATAATCGGGGGTAATTTAAAGGAGGTTTTTAATGAACTTTTTTAACATGGCTCTCGATTTTATTTTTCCGCCCATTTGCGGAATCTGTGGAGAAATAAATAAAAATTATATATGTACTAAGTGCTATAAAGATATTAGAAAATTAGAAAAATGCATAACCAATAAATATAATAACAAATATTATAGTGAACACTTATATATTTTTAAATATGAAGGAACAATAAGAAAGAGGATAATTGAATACAAATTTGAGGATAAAGCATATTTATATAAAACTTTTAGTGAAATATTTATAAAAAACAAGACAGTTTGTAATTATATAAAGAAATATGATGTGTTAATTCCTGTACCAATAAGCAATAAAAGGAAAAGAAAAAGGGGATACAATCAAAGTGAATTAATATGTAAAGAATTGTCAACAAAGTTAGACGTTCCAATATGTATGAATGTTGTTATAAAATATAAAGATAACAAATCACAAAGCACATTAAATAAAATAGAAAGAATAAAAAATGTAGAAAATGTATACATAATAAAAAATATAAATAAAATAAAAGACAAAAAAGTTCTTTTAGTAGATGATATATATACAACAGGTAGCACGGTTAATGAAATTGCTAACAACTTGATAAAATCGGGAGTGAAAGATGTTGGAATAATTACAATTGCTAAAGACTAAAAAGGTTACCCAATATGATAAAATTTTCGTAAAAATAAAATAATAAACTTTTTAATGGCAAAATTGTGAATAAAAATTAACATAAAAAACAATAATAAGAATATAAAAGAAAAAAGGAGGGAAAGTTTTGAAAGCGACTGGAGTAGTTAGAAGAATAGATGATTTAGGAAGAGTTGTTATTCCAAAAGAAATAAGAAAAACTTTAAGAATAAAAGAAGGAGATCCGTTAGAAATATTTACAGATAAAGAAGGAGAAGTAATATTAAAAAAATATTCACCTATAGGTGAATTGTCAGAATTTGCAACAGGGTATGCAGAAACATTAGCCAAAACGACAGGACATATTGCTTGTATAACAGATAAAGATACAGTAATAGCTGTTTCAGGCACTTCAAAAAAGGAATTTTTTGAACAAGATATAAGTGAAGAACTAGAGAAAATAATGGATGAAAAAGAAAACTATGCAAGTAAAGATAATAACAATATATCAATTCCAATTACCAAAAATGATAAGTGGGAAAGAAAATATAATTCTCAAATTGTATATCCGATAATATCAGATGGAGATGTTATAGGAAGTGTAATATTATTATCAAAAGACAATAATACAAAAATGACAGAAGTAGAGCAAAAAGTGGCTCAATCAGCAGCAACATTTTTAGGAAGTCAGATGGATATATAGAGAGAAAGCAACTTTATGTGTTATAACATAAGATATATTTAAAATGTGTCCAAAAATTCACAAAAAAATTAGCAATTGGTATTGACAATTGCTAATTTTAGTTGTAATATATATAAAGTTTAGCAATCGATATTAAAGAGTGCTAAAAAAGTAGGTGATAGTTAATATGTTAGATGACAGGAAGAAAAAAATATTGCAAGCAGTAATAGATGAATACATACAATCAGCAGAGCCAGTAAGCTCTGGAGCAATAGCTGGAAAGTATAGTTTAAATTATAGCAGTGCTACAATAAGGAATGAAATGGCTGACTTGGAAAAAGAAGGATATCTAGATAAGCCACATACATCAAGCGGTAGAGTACCTTCTGCTATGGGATATAGACTATATGTAGATGAATTATTAAAAGAAGATAATATAAGTTTAGAAGAAATAAAATATATAAAATCTAAACTAGAAACTAGAGTAAATGAAATAGAAGAGTTAACAAAAATTGCAACAAATACTCTTTCGGAAATTACACATTATACAACTGTTGCAATAGGACCGAAGAATAATTTGCAAAATATAGAAGAAGTCAAATTTGTACTTTTAGGTAAAAGAATGTTAATGGCAATAATCCTTACAGATACAGGATTAATAAAAGAAACAATTATTAAATTTGATGAAGATATTACAGAGGAACAGGTAGAAACTTTAACATTTATATTTAACAATAAACTAAAAGGAAAACCACTAGAAGAAATAGATAGACCATTGGAAGAATATATTTTTTCTCAAATGAACTATAGCTTAAAAGTTATAAAACCAGTTATGGAGCAATTAAACAAAGTAATTAATGAAGATAATCAAATATATTTAGAAGGAGCCAATAAAGCATTTGAATTACCAGAATTTAAAAGTTTAGAGGTTGCTAGAAACTTTATAAATTTAATAGATACAAAGGAAATCGTTGTGGATTTATTAAATACAGGCTTTGCGAAAGATATAAATGTGTATATAGGCGATGAAAATGATAACGAACAGTTGAAAGATTTTAGCATAGTAACTTTTAAACACAAATATAAAGACAGGGATTTAGGAACAATTGGAATTATAGGTCCCAAAAGAATGGATTATTCAAAAGTTATTTCTGTAATGAAATATATTAGCAAAAAATTAAATGGTGAATGAAGAAAGGAGTTTATATAAATGGAAGAAAACAAAGAAGAAAACAAAGAAGAAAAAATAGAGGGAAATAATGTAGAAAATGACATAATAGAATTAAAAAAGACAATAGAAACACAAAAAATACAACTAGAAGAACTAGATGATAGATTTAAAAGGGTTGCAGCAGAATTCGAAAATTACAAAAAAAGAAGTAGCAAAGAGAGAGAAACATTATATAATTCTTTAAAATCAGATGTAATATTAACTATACTACCAGTAGTAGATAATCTTGAAAAAGCAGTAGATGCTAAAACAGAAGATGAAAACTATAAACAAGGAGTAGAACTTGTGCTAAAGCAACTTAAAGATGTATTAGCTTTGAATGGAGTTAAGGAAATAGAAACAATAGGAAAAACATTTGATCCTGAATTACATGAAGCTGTAGCATCAGTAACAGATGAAAATTTAGGAGAAAAAGAAATAAAAGAAGAGTATCGAAAAGGCTACATATTAGGAAGTAAAGTTATTAGGCATTCTATGGTGGTAGTAGCCAATTAGAAACAGTTATTAATTTTTAATGTATATAAAAATTTACAAAAGAAAGATAATATTTAATAAAAAATAGGGAGGAATTTAAAATGGGAAAAATTATAGGAATTGATTTAGGAACAACAAATTCATGTGTTGCAGTTATGGAGGGTGGAGAGCCAGTTGTAATACCAAATGCAGAAGGCAATAGAACAACTCCATCAGTTGTAGCATTTTCAAAAAATGGAGAAAGACTAGTAGGACAAATAGCAAAACGTCAAGCAGTTACTAATCCAGATAATACAGTAATTTCAATTAAAAGAGAAATGGGAACAAACAAAAAAGTAAACATAGAAGGAGATGAATTTTCACCACAAGAAATATCAGCAATGATACTTCAAAAATTAAAAGCAGACGCAGAAAATTATCTAGGACAAAAAGTAACTCAAGCAGTTATAACAGTACCAGCATATTTTAGCGATAGCCAAAGACAAGCAACAAAAGATGCTGGAAAAATAGCAGGATTAGAAGTATTAAGAATTATAAATGAGCCAACAGCAGCAGCCTTAGCTTTTGGAATGGACAAAGAAGATCAAGACCAAAAAATAATGATATATGATTTAGGTGGAGGTACATTTGATGTATCTATACTTGATATTGGTGATGGAGTATTTGAAGTTCTTGCAACCAATGGTAATACACACTTGGGTGGAGATGACTTTGACCAAAGAATTATAGATTACTTAGTATCAGAATTTAAAAAATCAAATGGAATAGATTTAAGTACAGACAAAATGGCTATGCAACGTTTAAAAGAAGCAGCAGAAAAAGCTAAAATAGAACTTTCTGGAATGCAACAAACACAAATAAATTTACCATTTATTACAGCAGATGCACAAGGACCAAAACACTTAGATGTAACATTAACAAGAGCTAAATTTGAAGAATTAATTAGAGATTTAATAGATGCTACAAGAGTACCAGTAGAGCAAGCTATGAAAGATGCAGGAGTTACAGCAAATGATATTCATAAAGTATTGTTAGTAGGTGGATCTACAAGAGTTCCAGCAGTGCAAGAAGCTGTTAAGAAAATAACAGGAAAAGAACCAGATAAAGGAATAAATCCTGACGAATGTGTTGCAATAGGTGCAGCTATCCAAGGTGGTGTACTTTCAGGTGATGTAAAAGACTTAGTATTATTGGATGTAACACCATTATCATTAGGTATTGAAACATTAGGAGGAGTATTTACAAAACTTATTGAAAGAAATACAACTATACCAACTAAAAAATCACAAGTATTTTCAACAGCAGCAGATGGTCAAACAAGTGTTGAAATACATGTACTTCAAGGTGAAAGAGAAATGGCTGCATATAACAAAACATTAGGTAGATTCCAATTAACTGGAATTCCAGCAGCACCAAGAGGAGTGCCTCAAATTGAAGTAACATTTGATATTGATGCCAATGGTATAGTTCATGTATCAGCAAAAGATATGGCAACAGGAAACAGTCAACAAGTTGCTATTACAGCAAGTACAAACTTAACAGATGAAGATATAGAAAAAGCTGTTAAAGATGCAGAAGCACATGCAGAAGAAGATAAAAAGAGAAAAGACGAAATAGAAGTTAGAAACAATGCAGAAAGTTTAGTATATAATTCTCAAAAAACAATAGATGAATTAGGCGACAAAATAAGTGGAGAAGAAAAAGCAAAGGTAGAAACAGAAATAGAAAATGTTAAAAAAGCATTAGAAGGTTCAAATGTAGAAGAAATTAAAACAGCAACAGAAAAATTAACAACAGCATTCTATGCAGTTTCTGAAAAACTATATTCTCAAGCTGCTGATGCAAATAAAACAGCCGGAGCACAACCAGATGGAGAACCAAAAGTCGACGAAAATGGAAATGTATATGATGCAGATTATAAAGTAGAAAACGACGACAATGGAGACAATAAATAAAAAATAGATTAGAAAGTTGGAAGTCAGAGATTGGAAGTTAGAAATATAATTATACTCTAACTTCCAATAACTAACCTCTAAACTCTATTTAGGAGGACTAAATGTCAAATAAAAGAGATTATTATGAAGTATTAGGCATAGCAAAGAATGCAACAGATGAAGAGATAAAAAAGGCATATAGAAAATTAGCAAAAAAATATCATCCAGATGCTAATCCAGATAATAAGCAAGAAGCAGAAGCAAAATTTAAAGAAGTGAATGAAGCATATGAAGTATTATCTGATTCACAAAAAAGACAAATGTATGATCAATTTGGGCACGATGGTCCACAAGGCTTTGGTAGTGGAAATAATGGATATTATTCATATAGTTCATCTGGATTTGATGGGTTTAGCGACTTTGGAGATTTAGGAGATATATTCTCTTCATTTTTTGGAGGTGGATTTGGAACAAAAAGTGGAAAGAGTACTAACTCAGGTCCAAAAAAAGGAGCAGATTTAAGATATAATTTAGATATAAGCTTTGAAGAAGCATTTTTAGGGACAGAAAGATTTGTTACTATTTCAAGAAGTGAAACTTGTAATACATGTCATGGAAACGGTGCAAAACCAGGAACTAAGCCAGAGAAATGTTCTGTATGTGGAGGTACAGGTCAAATAAGACAAGTACAAACAACAATATTAGGACAAATGCAAACAACTAGACCATGTAGTAATTGTCATGGTACTGGAGAAGTAATAAAAGAGGTCTGCACAGAGTGTAAACGGAAAAGGGAATATAAGAAAATCAGTAAAATTAACTGTAAAAATTCCAGCAGGTATAGATGAAAACCAAACAATAGTGTTAAAAGGAGAGGGCGAAACGGGCTACAAAGGAGGACCAAAAGGAGATTTATATATTACAATACACATAAAAAAACATAATATATATACGAGAAAAGGAAATAATGTAATATGTGAAATACCAATAACCTTTACGCAGGCAGCATTAGGAGCAGAATTAGAAATACCAATGGTAGATGGTACAATAGAAAAATATACTATACCAGAAGGAACACAATCAGAAACAAAGTTTACAATTAGAAATAAAGGTTTTAAAAACATAAATAACAACTTTTATGGAGATTTCATATTTGTTGTTCAGGTTCAGGTACCAAAGAGACTTTCAAAAGAACAAAGGGAAATATTGTTGCAATTAGCCAAAACTATGAACGAACAACCACCAATAAAAAAGAAAGGAATATTTGGATAAAAACATTTAAAATAACTGGTGATAAAATTACCAGTTATTTTTGCATGTAAATATTTATAGACAAAAAACAATAAATGCTATATAATATAGGCTAAGAAAAAAGAGATTATTGCTGGTACTTTAGAAAGGAAAATTGAAAATGCCAAAGTTTTTTGTAAAAGACGAACAAGTGGATGGAGAAAATATAAAAATAGTAGGTGAAGATGTAAACCATATAGTAAATGTGTTAAGATTAAAAAAAGAAGACGAAGTACAAATATGTAATGCAAATACAAATGTTAATTATATTGCCAATATTATAAACATGAATAAAAAAATTGTAGAATGTAAAATAAAACATATCGAAAACTCAACAAATGAAACAAATATAGATATTACGCTGTTTCAAGGATTACCTAAAGCAGATAAAATGGAATACATAATACAAAAGAATGTAGAACTTGGAGTAAAGCATATAGTCCCAGTAGATATGGAAAGAAGTATTGTAAAACTGGATGAAAAAACAATGATAAAAAAAATAGAAAGATGGCAAAAAATATCAGAAGTGGCTGCTAAGCAATCTGGAAGAGACATAATACCAAAAATAGAAAATATAATAAATGTAAAAAAAATTTGCGAACTTATAAAGAATTATGATATAGTATTAATAGCTTATGAAAATGAAAACCAAATTACTTTGAAAGATAAATTAAGAAAAATCAAAAACTTTGATAATTTAAAAATAGCAGTCATTATTGGACCAGAGGGCGGAATTGATAAAAAAGAATTAGAAGAATTGATTAAAGCAGGAGCAAAGACAATAACATTAGGTAAAAGAATTTTAAGAACTGAAACTGCTTCAATAGTTGTTGTAAGCAATTTAATATATGAAGCAGAAATGTAAATTTATAATCTTTAGGAAGGAGATTATGTAATAAAATGGCTAACAAAAAAATAAATACAGAGCAAAAAAAAGAAACTGGAAAAAAGTTATCCAAAAAAGAAACAGCAAAAACTACAACTCAAAATACTAAAACTGAAAATAAAGAACAAATGAGAAAAACAGCAAATAACAATACAAAGAAAACAGTAGCAAAGTCTAAAAACAGTAAAGAAAAGAAGGCGGAGACAAAACAAAAAACAAATTTTACAACTACTCAAAATGAAAATACTAAGAAAAAAAATATAACAAAAAATAAAAATATAAAGGAAAAAAAGGATATTCTTAAAGAAGACAAAACATCAAAAGAGATATCAAAAGAACAAGCCAAAATAGAAACCATTAGAAAAGAATTAAAAAGCAAAAACAAAATACCAATAAAAGATATGAATAAAATATATAATGCGATTTTTCCTAATATTTATATAGCAGCAGGTGTAATAATATACTTTTTATTTATGATTTTTGGATTTTATAATATAAATAATAAAGTATTTATAACAGATGTAAAAGCGTTTAGCATAGCAATGCTTTGCGGAGCAATAGCAATATTCGAATATGCATATAAAAAAGATAGTACTAAGTTTGCAATATATGGAATAGAAAGCTTGGTAATGGCAATATTAACAATGTCTTTGATATATATAAACTTGATGTATTTTGATAAATTTGCATATGTAGTAGCAATAATTGCATTTGCATTAGCAGCATATTATATAGTAAAATGTGTAGTAATATATAAAATAAATAAAAAGAAATATTTTATGAACCAAATGAGAGAGATAATAGATAAAGATGAGGAGAACGAATAAATATGAAGAGTATGACAGGATATGGAAGAGCTAAAATAGAAAATGATACCAGAGAATATATAGTAGAAGTAAAATCTGTGAATCATAAATACTTAGATATAAACATAAAGTTACCTAAAACTTTATTTTGCATAGAAGATAAAATAAGAAAAGTAATATCTAATAAAATATCAAGAGGGAAAATTGATGTTTTTGTAACCTACATAAATTATGGAATAGAGGGAAAAACTATATTAATAAATAAAGATATTGCAAAAATGTATATAAAAGAAATAGAAGAGATAGCAACAGAAAATAATATAGCAAGTGGAATAAGGGCAACCGAAATTTCTAAATTTCCAGAAGTTTTAAATGTTATAGTAGATGAAGAAGATGAAGAAAAAATATGGTTAGAACTTAATAAATGTCTAGAAAAAGCATTAGATAATTTTATAGAAATGAGAACAACAGAAGGAGAAAAAATAAAAGAAGACTTAAAGCAAAGATTAGATGAAATAGATGAAAATATTAATGAAATTTTTAAAAACTCTACTGGACTTGTAGAAGAATATGTAGTAAAATTAAGAAAGAGAATACAAGAAATACTTAATACAGATGTTGTGGATGAAACAAGATTAGCTCAAGAAATTGTTATATATTCAGACAAGACTTCTATAGAAGAGGAAATTACAAGGATAAAAAGTCATATAATACAATTTAAGGAGCTATTGAACTCTGAAGGTGCAATAGGGAAAAAAGCAGATTTTATTATACAAGAGATGAATAGAGAAATAAATACAATTGGTTCAAAATCAGGAAAATTTGAGATAACACAATTAGTTATAAAAATAAAGACACAAATTGAAGACATAAGGGAGCAAATACAAAATATTGAATAAAAAACATAAAACTTTTTAAAATAAATGTGAAAGAAAGGAAAGATTTATGCAATTGATAAATATTGGATTTGGAAATATAGTTTCGGCAAATAGAATAGTGGCAATAGTAAGCCCAGAGTCAGCACCTATCAAAAGAATTGTGCAAATAGCAAAAGATGAAGGAAGAGCAGTTGATGCAACATATGGGAGAAGAACTAGAGCAGTGTTAATAATGGATTCAGGACATGTTATTTTATCAGCAGTTCAACCAGAAACTGTAGCAGGAAGACTAGACAAAGAAGATACAAATGAAACAATTATAGAATAGTATATTAAAAGTATATTAAAAAAGGAGATTATAAAAATGATAGTAAAACCAACAGTTGTAGATTTATTAAAAAATGTTGATAACAGATTTCAATTAGTAATAGCTGTTTCTAAAAGGGCAAGACAAATAGCAAATGGAAGTAAGCTTTTAACAGGTGTTGATGAAGAATCACCAGTAACATTGGCAGCAAATGAAATTGCAGAAGGAAAGGTAAAAGTAGTATGTTAGTATTATTGTCAGGAGTTTCAGGTGCTGGTAAAGATACAATAAAAAAAGAATTAATTAAAAGAATAAAAAACGTAGAATCTTTACCATCATATACAAACAGAAATCCAAGAAGTAATGATATTCCAGGAGTAACATATAATTTTGTAACTACAGAAGAATTTGAAAGAATGATAAAAGATGGTGAATTATATGAATATTCAGAGCATCATGGACATTATTATGGAACTTCTAAGAAATTATTAAATGAAAAAATAAGTAAAGGTAAAATAATTGTAAAAGATATAGAAGTAAATGGTGTAGAAAATTTACTAAAACTATTAAAAGATGATGTGGAGATTGTAACAATATTTTTAAAAGTGCCAAAAGAAGAACTAAGAAAAAGATTAGAGGAAAGAGAAGATAACCAAAGTGCAGAAGAAATAGAGCTGAGATTAAATAGGTTAGAATATGAAGAGTCTAAAATAGGAATGTATGATTATGTAATAAAAAATGACAATTTAGAAAGAACATTAAGAATTATAGAAGAAATAATAAAAACATAAAAACACTAACCAACATTAGTGTTTTTTGCTTTCAATTTTTAAAAAAGAATGATATACTATATAAAAATAAATTGAAGGAAAAGATAAAATGATTGCCGAAGTAATTATACAAAGTAATGCAAAAGAATTAAATAAAGTATTTGACTATAATATACCTACGAATTTAGAGGAAAGAATAAAAGTAGGAAGTAGAGTTTTAGTACCATTTGGCAATGTGAAAACTCTAGAGGATGGGTTTGTAATTGGCATAAAAGAAAATTCTGAATACAAGGTAAAAGATATTGCAAATGTACAAGAGGAATGTATAAATAATGAAAAAATAGAATTAGCTAAATGGATGGCAAAAAGGTATTTTTGTAACATATCAGATTGCTTAAAACTAATGTTACCACCTGGGACAAGAACAAAAATGTTATCAAATAGAATAAAAGAAAAAAAGCAATTATATGTTATATTAAAAAAAGACAAAGATGAAATAGAAAACGATATAGAAAATAAAAAAATAACATCAAACAAGCAAATAAGAGTATTAAAATTTTTAATAGATAATGATGGGGCATTTATATCAGAAATAGAAATGTTTACAGATATAACAAAAGTTGTTATAGATAGTCTTGCGAAAAAAGGATATGTAGAAATTGAAGAGAAACAAATAGAGAGAAATCCTTTTATACATAAAGTTGATAATAAAAGTGAAAAAATGAAACTTACACATGAACAACAAAATGCATATAACAAAATAATAGATGCAATGCAAGAACAATTATTTTGTGAATTTTTAATATATGGAATTACAGGTTCACGGAAAAACAGAAATATATTTACAACTAATAGAAGATACTATAAGACAGGGGAAAAGCAGTATAATGCTTGTGCCCGAAATTTCACTTACACCACAAACAGTAGATAGGTTTATATCAAGATTTGGTGAAGATAAAATTGCAGTTTTGCATAGCAAATTATCAATTGGAGAAAGATATGATCAATGGAATAAAATAAAAAAAGGACAAGCCAAAATTGTAATTGGAGCGAGAAGTGCTATATTTGCTCCAATTGATAATTTGGGATTAATCGTTATTGATGAAGAACATGATAGTTCATATAAATCAGAAACAACACCAAAATATAATGCTAAAGAAGTGGCAACATATATAGCAAAGCAAAATAATATATGTCTTGTTTTAGGAAGTGCAACACCAGACATAGAAACATATTACAAAGCACAAAAACAAGAAGTTGAATTGTTAGAATTAAAACATAGGGCAAATAACTCAAGTCTGCCTGACGTAGAAATAGTTGATTTAAGAGAAGAAATGCTCTCTGGAAATAAATCAATGATAAGCAAAAAGTTATATAATGAAATAGAAAAAAATATTCAAAATAAAAAGCAAACAATATTATTTTTAAATAGAAGAGGATTTTCAACTTTTGTAATGTGTAGGGACTGTGGATATACAGTCAAATGCAAAAATTGCGATATTACTTTAACATATCATTCTAATACTAATAAACTAAAATGCCATTATTGTGGTTACGAAACAAATGCAGTTACAATTTGCCCAGAATGTAAAAGCCATAATATTAGGTATTTTGGAACAGGAACTCAAAAATTAGAAGCGGAAATAAATAAAATGTTTCCAAATGCCAGAACAATTAGAATGGATGTAGATACTGTAAATAGAAAAAATTCGCATGAAGAAATATTAAATAAATTTAAAAATGATAGCATCGATATTTTAATAGGAACACAAATGGTGGTAAAAGGACACCACTTTCCAAATGTAACATTAGTTGGAGTAATAGCAGCAGATGGAAGTTTAAATATAGATGACTTTAGGGCAAATGAAAAAACTTTTCAAATATTAACACAGGTGGCAGGAAGAGCAGGGAGAGGAGAAAGTAGAGGAAAGGTAATTATACAAACATATAATCCAGATAACTTTAGTATAGAATGTAGTAAAAAGCAAGATTATAATTTATTTTATGAAACAGAGATAAAACTAAGAAAACAATTGAAATATCCGCCATTCTGCGATATAATAACAATAGGTGTTTCTGCAACTAATGAAGAAACGACAATAAAAGTTATCAAAAAATTACATAATTATTTGAAACAGAGAATTAAAACAGAAAATATAGGAGTGCTCTTATATAGTCCATTACCAGCTCCAATAGATAAAATAAAAAATAAATATCGTTGGAGAATGATTATTAAGTGCAAATTTGGAGAAGATATAATTGAGTTTATAAATAATATGCTAGAAGAATATAATAAATATGAAATACCTAAAAAAGAAGATGTAAGAATAAATATAGCTTTAAATCCAGCTAATATGAATTAAAAATTAAAGCTTTAGAAAGAAATGGAGGTAAACATATGGCAATAAGAGTAGTAAGAGAAAATGGAGATGAAATATTAAGAAAAAAATCTAGAGAAGTAGAAAAAGTAGATGATAAAATAAGAGAAATATTGGATGATATGGTAGAGACTCTACACAAATATAATGGAGTTGGATTGGCAGGACCACAAATAGGAATATTAAAAAGAATAATAGTAATAGACTTATATGATGACAAGGGACCAATAAAATTAATTAATCCAGTGATAATAAAAGAAAAAGGAAAACATGAAGTAGAAGAAGGTTGCTTAAGTTTTCCTAACCAATATGGAAAAATAGTAAGACCAGAAGAAGTAACGATAGAAGCATTAAATGAAAATGGAGAAAAAGTAAAAATAAAAGCAAAAGAATTATTTGCACAAGCAATTTGTCATGAAATAGATCATTTAGATGGAATTTTATTCATAGATAAAATTTTGCCAGGAACACTTGAATATGTGGAGCCAAATGATATTAAAGAATAAAAAACAAAATGTAAAGCAAAGAGTATCAGAAACTAACATCTAAAAGAAAGGAACAAAAAGATGAATATAGTATTTATGGGAACTCCAGATTTTGCAGTAGAATCATTAAAAAGCTTACAACAAGCTGGAAACAATATATTAGCAGTAGTAACGAACACAGACAAACCAAAAGGAAGAGGCAACAAAGTAGTAAGTACACCTGTAAAAGATTATGCATTAGAACATAATATAAAAATTTATCAACCTTCTAAAATAAGAAACAATGTAGAATTTATGGAAGAAATGAAAAAATTAAAACCAGATTTATTCTGCGTTGTCGCATATGGAAAAATTCTACCTGAAGAATTATTAAATATACCTAAATATGGATCTATAAATGTGCATGGGTCACTATTGCCTAAATATAGAGGCGCAGCGCCTATACAATGGGCAATATTAAATGGTGATAAAACCACAGGAATTACAACAATGTTTATGGATGCAGGAATGGATACTGGAGATATGATATTAAAACAAAAAGTAGAAATAGGAGAAGATGAAACAACAGGAGAATTATGGGAAAGACTGTCTACAATAGGTGGAGATTTATTAGTAAAAACAGTAGACTTAATTGAAAAAGGAAAAGCACCTAGACAAAAACAAAAAGGCGAATTTTCAATGGCACCAATGTTAAACAAAGAAATGGCTAAAATAGATTGGGAAAATAAAACTGCAAAAGAAATAAAAAATTTAGTTAGAGGACTAAATCCAATAATGGGGGCATATAGCACAATAAATGGCAAGAAAATAAAATTTTGGAAAGTAAATGTAATAGGAGAAAAAAATTTATATGATATGTTTCCAGATTTGAATGAATATGCATATAAAATGAAGGATATAATACCAGGAACAGTACTATTTTCAGGAGACAAAAATGGATTATACATCAAAGCAAAAGATGGGATAATAGAGGCAGTTGAAGTACAGGCAGAAAACTCAAAAAAGATGAATATTTTAGAATTTTTGCGAGGAAATAATATACAAGCAGGAAATATGTTTGATAACACTTGATTTTTTTACCAAAATATGCTAAAATATAAATGTTGCAAAACAAATATACCTTTTACTTAATTTAAGGATGTATTCTCCTCTTAAATTCAGTTTAAGGCAAATTTAATATTATAGGAGGTAAAACGCGATGACAAAGGAAAGAAAGCAAGAAATTATTGAAACTTATAAAAGAGATGAAAAAGATACTGGTTCTCCAGAAGTCCAAATAGCTCTTTTAACAGAAAGAATTAATGAATTAACAGAACATTTAAAAGTACACAAAAAAGATAATCATTCAAGACGTGGACTTTTTAAAATGGTTGGAACAAGAAGAAGCTTACTTAACTATTTAGCAAAAAAAGATGTTCAAAGATATAGAGATATCGTTGAAAAATTAAAATTAAGAAAATAATATTAACAATTGGACGTTTTGCATAATGCTAGACGTCCAATTTAATAATAAAAATTAAATATATTAACAATGTTGGAATTAGAAGGTAGCTTGTATAATTTATTAGATTTAGTTTTTAATAAATTATAGAGGTTACACCTAATGCCAAATATTGTTTTATATATAAATTAAATAAAAGGAGAAAAATTATGATTAAAAGTTATGAAACAGAATTGGCAGGAAGAAAATTAATTATTGAAACAGGAAGAATTGCAGAACTTGCAAATGGAAGCGTTATGGTAAAATATGGAGAAACTGTTGTAATGGTAAATGTTACAGCAGCTAAAGAACCAAAAGAGGGGGTAGACTTTTTTCCATTATCAGTAGATTATGAGGAAAAATTATATGCAGTAGGTAAAATACCCGGAAGTTTTACAAAAAGAGAAGGAAAGCCAACTGATAAAGCAATACTGACTTCAAGGGCAATTGACAGACCATTAAGACCATTATTCCCTAAAGACTTTAGAAATGATGTATGCGTGGTAGCAACAGTACTTTCTGTAGAACCAGACAATAGCCCAGAGGTATGTGCTATGATAGGAGCATCAGCAGCACTTACAATATCAGATATACCATTTGGAGGACCAACAGCTGCTGTAAATGTTGGATATGTAGACAATCAAATTGTTATAAATCCAACATTAGAGCAAAGAGAAAAAAGTAGATTAAACTTAACAGTTGCTGGTACTTTAGAAAAAATAACAATGATAGAAGCAGGAGCAGATGAAATACCAAACGATATAATGCTAGAATCTATAAAACAAGGACATGCAGAAATTAAGAAAATTTGCAATTTTATTTCAAAAATAAAAGAAGAAATAGGAAAACCAAAATTTGAATATAAATCATTCGCTGTAGATATAGGAATATATAACGAAATTGAAGAAAACTTTAAAAAAAGAATGTATCAAGATGTACAAGCTCAAGATAAAGAAGTTAGAGATGAAAATATAGAAAAAATCTCAGAAGACATATTAAATTATTTTATAGAAAAATATGGCGAAGAATTCATACAAGAAAAACAAATGGATATAGCAGAAAGTATACACAATTTAGAAAAAGCTTGTGTAAGAGAGATGATTTTAGAAGAACATAAACGTCCAGATGGAAGAAAAATAGACGAAATAAGACCACTTTCTTGTGAAGTAGGAATATTGCCAAGAGTTCATGGAAGTGCCATATTTACAAGAGGACAAACACAAGTAATGTCAATAGTGACTTTAGGAATGAAAAGTGAAGAACAAGTTTTAGATGGATTAGATGAAGAAGAATCAAAAAGATATATGCATCAATATAATTTCCCTTCATATAGTGTAGGAGAAGCAAGACCATCTAGAGGACCTGGAAGAAGAGAAATAGGACATGGAGCATTAGCTGAAAAAGCATTAGTTCCAGTAATACCTTCAGAAGACGAATTTCCATATTCAATAAGAGTTGTATCAGAAGTATTATCTTCAAATGGGTCAACTTCACAGGCAAGTATATGTGGAAGTACATTGGCATTAATGGATGCAGGAGTTCCAATAAAAAAACCAGTAGCAGGAATTTCAACAGGATTAGTAACAGATAAAAATAATCCAGAAAAATATATAATGCTTACAGATATACAAGGTATAGAAGATTTTTTCGGAGATATGGACTTTAAAGTGGGTGGAACAAAAGATGGAATAACAGCTATACAAGTTGACATTAAAATTGATGGATTAACATATGATATAATAGAGCAAGCATTTGAAAGAACAAAAATAGCAAGAGACTATATATTAGATGAAGTTATGGCACCAGTAATAGCAAAACCAAGAGAAGAGATATCTAAATATGCACCAAGAATATTAACAGAAACAATAAGTGTTGATAAAATTAAAGATGTAATAGGACCTGGAGGAAAAATGATTAACAAAATTATAGAAGCAACAGGTGTAAAAATAGATATATCTGATGATGGAAAAGTATGCGTATATTCTACAGATACAGAAAGTGGAAAAAAGGCTATGAAAATGATAACAGACATAGCAAAAGACATTGAAGTAGGAGGAGTATATGAAGGTACTGTAACAAGAATAATGAATTTTGGAGCGTTTGTGGATATTGGTGGAGGAAAAGAAGGTTTACTTCATATATCAAAAATATCTAGCAAAAGAGTAGAAAAAGTAGAAGATGTATTATCTGTTGGAGATGAAGTAACAGTAAAAGTGATTGAAATAGACAATCAAGGCAGAATTAACTTAAGTATGAAGGATCTAGAGGTAGAAAAAGAAGAAGAATAAACAATAACTTAAGAATTTATTAACATTGAAAATAAAAGTTGCAAAAATAAAATAATAATAGTATAATTTAAAAGTAAATTTCAATAAATAAAAGGAGAAAAAAGATGGAATACTTATATATTTTACAACAAGCATTAGTTTGGATAATAACTATATTTTGGGTTTACCAAATTGCAATTAGTATTTGCTCTTTAATTAAACTAAAAGACAAACCACTTATTACAAATAAAAATCATAAATTTATGGCAATTATACCTGCACATAATGAAGAAGCAGTTGTAGCTAATCTTGTTGAAAGTTTAAAACATCAAGATTATCCAAAAGAATTATATGATATTTATGTAATAGCAGACAATTGCACAGACAAGACAGCTGAAGTCGCTAGAAAAGCTGGAGCTATTGTATATGAAAGATTTGATGAAACAAAAAAGACAAAAGGATTTGCATTAAATTGGTTTTTAGGTCAAAAAATAGAAGAAGATGCTGATTATGATGCTTTTTGTATTTTTGATGCAGATAATATAGTAGATGTAAACTTTTTAAAGAATATGAATAAAAAACTATGTCAAGGTGAAGATGTTGTACAAGGATATAGAGATATTAAAAACCCTACAGATAACTGGATTACAGCAGGGTATGCAATATTTTATTGGACAATGAATAGAATGTACCATTTAGCTAGATATAATTTAGGATTATCTCCATTAATCAACGGTACAGGGTTTATGGTAAGATTTGATGTTATAAAGCCAGAAGGATGGGTAACAAAAACTCTTACAGAAGATATAGAATTTTCGCTAAAAAGAATAATAAAAGGAAAAAGATTGGGTTGGGCAGTAGATGCAATAGTATATGATGAACAACCATTAGGTTTTAAACAGTCTTGGAAACAAAGAACAAGATGGACTGTTGGACATATTCAATGTATAAAGGAATATACAAAGCCATTGGCAGTTGCAGTAAAAGAAAATAAAACCTTAATGAATTTTGATGGTTTATTATACATTTTAGGTAGCATACCAATGTTTATATTAACTTTAGTATTATTAGGAATAAACTTCTTAATATATGTAGGAAATGGAATGACTGAACTTGATTTATTGATGAACTGTGTAAGATATTTGGTACCAACATTTATATTACCAATAGCAACAGCAATGTTAATAATGTGGCTAGATAAGAAACCAATAAAACCTATGCTAAAGGGCTTAGCTTGTTATCCACTATTCTTAGGTTCTTGGTTATTAATAAACTTTAAATGTTTATTTAAAAGAGATACAACATGGGAGAAGATTGAACATGTTAGAAACATAAGAATAAATGAAGTTTCAGATGAAAAAACAATATAATAAATTTTATATTAAAAGGGAGTAGCTTATAAACTACTAATCAACATCCGATTTTATCTGGTTAGTAACCTTTTAGGTAAGCAAGACTTTTAAAGAAATTTTATAAAATTTCTTTAAAAGTTTTTTGATTATATATGTTAAATTTTTTAAATTTATGATAATATTTAAAAAAGGAGAAAAAAGTATGGAAAAAAATTGGTTTAGTAAAACAGTCACAGAAACATCAGAATATTTTAAAACAGATTTAAAAAAAGGATTAAATTTAGAAGGTGTTGAAGAAAGCAGAAAAAAGTATGGAATTAATGAATTGAAAGCTAAAAAAAAGAAAACACTACTAATAAAATTCTTGGAACAATTTAAAGATTTCATGATTATTATTTTAATTATAGCAGCATTAGTATCTGGGATAATAGGATATATTGAGAATGAAGGCATAACAGATTCTATAATTATACTAATAGTTGTTATAATGAATGCAATTATAGGCGTAGCACAGGAGAGTAAAGCGGAGAAATCTTTAGAAGCTTTGCAAAAGTTAAGCTCACATGTTGCAAAAGTAATCCGTAATGGAGAACTTATCATAATTCCTTCTAAAGAATTAGTGCCAGGAGATATTGTAGTACTAGAAACAGGAGATTATGTACCAGCAGATTTAAGAATAATAGAAGCCGTAAATTTAAAAGTACAAGAAGCCTCACTTACAGGTGAGTCTGTTCCAGTAGAAAAGAATATTGAAGCTATATCAGATGAAAAAGTAGGAATTGGGGACAGAACTAATATGCTATTTGCATCTTCACTAATAACTTATGGTAGAGGAAAAGGAATTGTTGTAGAAACTGGTATGAATACAGAAGTTGGAAAAATAGCAAGTATTATAAATGATACCAATGAAACTGAGACACCATTACAAGAAAAGTTAAATAAATTAGGAAAAACATTAGGAATCGGAGCACTTATAATATGTGCAGTTATATTTGTAATAGGCCTTTTATATGGAAAAAATCCATTAGATATGTTTATGACAGCTGTAAGTTTGGCAGTGGCAGCAATACCAGAAGGATTAGCAGCGGTTTCTACAATAGTTCTAGCTATAGGAGTTCAAAGAATGGTAAAAAAACATGCTATTGTAAAAAAATTACCAGCAGTAGAAACTTTGGGAAGTGCAACTGTAATATGTTCTGATAAAACGGGTACTTTAACTCAAAATAAAATGACAGTGCAAAAAATATTTTACAATAATAAATTAGTAGATATTCCAGAAGTAAATTTAGAAGAAGATGCTGTATTAGAAAAATTAGTATATGTCAGTATGTTATGCAATGATACAAAAATAGGAACTGATAAACAATTAACTGGAGATCCAACAGAAACAGCATTAATAAATATGGGATTCAAATTAGACTTTCAACCAGCAATATATGAACAGATGCCAAGAATAAAAGAGATTCCATTTGACTCGGACAGAAAGTTAATGACAACAGTAAATAAAATAGGAGAGAAATTTGTAGTATGCACAAAAGGTGGAGTTGATGAGTTACTAAATAGATGTACAAAATATACATTAAATGGAGAAATAAAAACAGATTTAGATGATTATAAAAATCAAATAAAAGAAAATAATGAAAAAATGGCAAAAGATGCATTGAGAGTTTTAGCAATGGGCTATAAAGAATTAGATCATGAGCCTACAGATGAAGAAATGAAAGACATAGAAAATGACTTAATATATATTGGTATGGTAGGAATGATAGATCCACCAAGAGAAGAAGTTAAATTAGCAGTACAAAAATGTAAAACAGCAGGAATAAAAACCGTTATGATTACAGGTGACCATAAAATAACAGCTGTAGCAATTGCAAAAGCATTAGGAATACTTGAAAAAGAAGATGAAGCTATAACAGGTGCAGAATTAGAAGAAATGTCTGATGAAGAGCTAACTAAAAATATTAGAAAATATAGTGTATATGCAAGAGTATCTCCAGAACATAAAGTAAGAATAGTAAAAGCATGGCAAGCAAATGGAGAAATAGTTGCTATGACTGGAGACGGAGTTAATGATGCCCCTGCATTAAAAACGGCAGACATAGGCTGTGCTATGGGAATTGTAGGAACAGATGTCGCAAAGGAAGCAGCAGATGTTATACTAACAGATGATAATTTTGCTACAATAGTTTCAGCAGTAGAAGAAGGAAGAAGAATATATGATAATATACTAAAAGCAATACAATTTTTATTATCAAGTAATGTTGGAGAAATAATAGTATTATTTGTTGCAATTTTAATAACACCGCTATTAAGTAAAATATTTGGAATTGACATACATTTAATTGAACCATTATTACCAATCCATATATTGTGGATTAATCTAGTTACAGATTCTTTACCAGCACTAGCATTAGCAGTAGATCCAGCAGAAAAAGATATAATGAAAAGAAAACCTATAAAACCTAAAAAAGGTGTATTTACAAAAGGAATGATTTGGAGAGTAGTATATCAAGGAGTAATGATAGGAATAATAACATTAGCAGCTTTTGTAATAGGATTAGGAACAAAAAATGTACCAGTAATAGAAGGATTAACAGAACAAGAAGTAAGAGTAGAAATTGGTCAAACAATGGCATTTGTTGTTTTGGCATTATCAGAATTAGTACATGTATTTAATATTAGAAATAATAAAGAATCTATATTTAAAACAAAGATATTTAATAATGGTAAATTAATATTGGCAATACTTGTATCAGCAATTTTAATGTTTGTTATACTTTTAATACCAGGCTTAAGAACTATATTTAGTATACCAGTACTTCCGATGAGTAATATAGTAGAGATTGTAATATTGGTATTATTACCAATGGTTATTGTAGAAATATTCAAATTGTTTAAAATAAATACTATTGGGGAAGAATAAATTTATAATTTATGTTGGTATAGGAAATATTACTATTTCCTATACCAAAGCTAAATTTCTTATAAGGAATGATAAACATGTATGATGTAATAATAATAGGTAGTGGACCTGCAGGAATTTCAACAGCTTTATACACTAAAAGAGGTGGATTAACTACTTTAATAATATCAAAAGGAATTAGTTCTTTGCAGAAGGCACAGAAAATAGGAAATTATTATGGAATAGATAAAGAACTATCTGGAGAACAATTATACAAAATAGGACTAGACCAAGCAAAGAAGTTAGAAGTAGAAATAGTAGAAGATGAAGTAACTCAAATAATATATGAAAATGAGTTTAAGGTAATAACTGTAAATTCAGAATACGCTGCTAAAAAAGTGGTTATAGCAACAGGAGCAAATAGGAAAATGCCTACAATAAAAGGAATAAAGCAATATGAAGGAAAAGGTGTAAGCTATTGTGCAGTATGTGATGCGTTTTTTTTCAGAAACAAAGATGTAGCAGTTTTAGGTGATGGAAATTATGCAATACATGAAGCAGAAATATTAAAGCCTGTTGCAAAGTCTGTAACTATAATGACAAATGGGAAAAAAATGACAGAAAATAGAAACCTAGATGTAGACGTTTTAGAAGATGAAATAAGGGAATTTAGAGGAACAGATAAAATTAATGAAGTTGAATTTAAAAATAACAAAATTAAAAAAATAGATGGATTATTTGTGGCAGAAGGTATTGCTACCAGTATAGATTTAGCAAGAAAAATAGGTGCGGTAATAGAAGAAAATAATATAAAAGTAGATGAAAATATGGAAACAACAGTAAAAGGATTATATGCTTGTGGAGATTGCACAGGAGGAATATTACAAATTAGCAAAGCGGTTTATGAGGGGACAAAAGCAGGATTATCAATAATAAAAAATAAAAAGGAGGAATAAAAATGTCAGTGACAGAATTAAAAAGTGAAAATTTTGAAAGTGAGGTAAACAACTCAGAAATTCCAGTATTAATAGATTTTTGGGCTACTTGGTGTGGACCATGCAAAATGATGACCCCAGTAGTTGAAGAACTAGCAACTGAAAAAGAAGGAACAATAAAAGTATGCAAAGTTAATGTAGATGATGAACCAGACTTAGCACAAAAATTCAATATAATGAGCATACCAACATTCGTGGCTATAAAAGAGGGAAAAGTAGTAGGAACGTCAGTAGGTGTACAAACCAAACAACAAATATTAGAATTATTTTAAATATATCTTGACAAATTAAATAAAAGTGTGCTAATATTAATAAGTGTTAGTACACTAATATATGCGGATGTGGCGGAACTGGCAGACGCGCTGGTCTTAGGAACCAGTGTCAACGACGTGGGGGTTCAAGTCCCTTCATCCGCACCAAAGCGAGTGAAAATAAAATTTCACTTGTTTTTTTTATATTTTGTTAAATTAATTTTGTGCCAAAAATCCCCGTCCCTATTGCCACCTATTGCCATAGGATAAGTCAAATAGACGAAACTGCACGTAACGAAGTTCAAGATTATATAAACTTAAAACGTAGCAAATATACTGGATTTAATTTTGAATTTAATCCTTATTCTTTTAAAATTCAAAGAGAGGACGATTCTTGGGAAAGATAAGATTTAATTAAAATTTCATTTGACATTTTCCTAATATCTGTGTATAATAAATATAGGAAATGAAAAACCACAAACGTGGTTGCCGATGAATATGTAAAAAACACATCAAACCGACAAGTTACAGATGTGTTTTTTATTGTCTATTTGCTTAAAATTATAACCAGTATAATTAAGGCAAATACTATAATAGTTTCGACAACTAAGCTCAATAAAAGTAAATATATTATTTCTAATAAAACAGCTTCTATCATAGCACCACCTCCATTCTCACGACAAAGTCGTGGATTAAAAGTGGCAACCACATCTGCAATTTTCATTTCCTATGTCAGCTAGTATAACATACATTTTACAATAAAGCAATAGAAAAGAACAAAATTTCGCAAAATTTTCTGACAAAATTACTTGATTTTTATTAAATCATTTGATAATGTATTTATAACTTGATTGATTTTATATCAATTGTCAAGAGAGCCGAGTAGAGTTGTAAATATCTACGCCAACGGCACCAAAGCGAGTGAAAATAAAATTTCACTCGCTTTTTTATATTTTGTTAAATTAATTTTGTGCCAAAAATCCCCGTCCCTATTGTCACAAAAAATTAAATAAAAGTATTGACAAATAAAAAATGATGATATAAAATAAAACAAAATTAGGAATTATTCCTAGTTTAAAAGGAGAATTACATGAATAACTATTCAAGGCAAAGAGAAATTATATTAGAAACACTAAAAGAAGTAAATATACATCCAACAGCAGAAGAACTATATAAATTGGTAAATAGAAAATATCCTAAAATTAGTAAAAGCACAGTATATAGGAACATTAATATTTTAGTGGAAAGCAATGTAATTAGAAAAATTAAAATGCTTTCAGGTGCAGACAGATTTGATTATATTTGCAAAGAACATTACCATGCAATATGCGAAAAATGCGGAAAAGTATTTGACTTTGATTATAGTTTTAATAAAAAAGAATTAAAAGAAATAATAAAAAATCAAACAGGAATTATAACAGATGCAGATAATATAGCCATTTATGGAATATGTGAAGAATGTAATTCAAAATAAAAAATAAGGAGGATTTTAAAATGGAATTAAAAGGAAGTAAAACAGAAAAAAATTTAATGGAGGCCTTTGCTGGGGAGTCACAAGCAAGAAATAAATATACTTATTTTGCTAGTAAAGCCAAAAAAGAAGGATATGAGCAAATAGCTGCTATATTCCAAGAAACAGCAGATAATGAAAAAGAACATGCTAAAATATGGTTCAAATTGTTACAAGGTGGAGACATAAAATCAACAGAGGAAAATTTAAAAGCAGCATCAGAAGGAGAAAATTACGAATGGACAGATATGTATGACAGAATGGCAAAAGAAGCAAAAGAAGAAGGATTTGAGCATATTGCATACTTGTTTGAGGCAGTAGGAAAAATAGAAAAAGAACATGAAGAAAGATATAAAAAATTATTAGAAAATGTAGAAGATGGATTAGTATTTAGCCGTGATGGAGACAAAATATGGAAATGTAGAAACTGTGGACATATAGTAATAGGAAAACAAGCACCAGAAATTTGCCCAGTATGTTCTCATCCAAAGGCTTACTTCGAAATAAAAGCAGAAAATTATTAAAAGTATATTGATATGAAAATAGGAGGAACAAATATGGCAAAATATAGATGTCAACTATGTGGGCATATTTATGATGAAGAAAAAGAAGGCATTAAATTTGAAGAACTGCCAGATGATTGGAAATGTCCAATGTGTTTTGCACCAAAGAGTATGTTTAAACTAGTAGAAGAAGATAACAATAAACAAGAGACAGCAGAACAAGAAGAAACAAAGCAAGAAGGCAGTAAAAGTATTGAATTAAAAAACTATTTAAAAGAATATAAGCGTGACTCAGATGAAAAAGAAAAAAATATGTTAGATATTCATACGATGGCAATAGAAGGAAAAAGTATTATATCTGCTATGGGAACTAAATTACCAATAGTTAGTTGGGACGATATTTTAATACTTGGAGGGCAATTAAATAAAATGCCACTTTTAGAAAACGAAAAAGTAAGTTTAAGAACAGTCATAGGAAAAAATGCTAAAAAGCCTATGGTATTAGAATCTCCTATTTTTGTATCACACATGTCTTTTGGAGCTTTATCAAAAGAAGCTAAAACGGCTTTAGCGATAGGTACCAAAAGAACTAAGACAGCTATATGTAGTGGAGAAGGTGGAATATTACAAGAAGAATTTGAAAATTCATATAAATATATTTTCGAATATGTTCCTAATAAATATAGTGTAAATGATGAAAATTTAAAAAAAGTAAGTGCAATCGAAATTAAAATTGGTCAAGGAACTAAACCAGGAATGGGTGGACATCTTCCAGCCGAAAAGGTAACAGAAGAAATTGCAAAAGTGAGAGGCAAAAATGTACATGAAGATATTATTAGCCCATCAAAGTTTGAAGAAATAGAAACAAAAGAAGACTTAAAAAATTTAGTTGCAGAATTAAGAGAAAAATCAGAAGGATGTCCAATTGGTATAAAAATTGCAGCAGGACATATAGAAGAAGACTTGGAATTTGCATGCTTTGCCAAACCAGATTTTATTACGATAGACGGTAGAGGAGGCGCAACAGGAGCAAGTCCAAAAATTATAAAAGATTCTACTACAGTACCAACAATTTACGCATTGTATAGAGCTAGAAAATATTTAGATGAACATAATGAACAAATTTCATTGATTATTACAGGAGGACTTAGAACATCCAGTGATTTTACAAAAGCAATAGCAATGGGAGCAGATGCAGTTGCAATTGCTACTGCTGCTATGATTGCAATTGGATGTCAACAATATAGAGTTTGTAATTCTGGAAAATGTCCTGTTGGAATAGGCACACAAGATCCAGAGTTAAGAAAAAGATTTCATATAGAAGAAAGTAGTAAAAGATTAGAAAATTATTTGAATGTAGTAAATGATGAACTTAAAACATTTGCAAGGATAACCGGAAATAACAATATTCATAATTTAAGTAATTATGACATAGTGACTACAAACAATGATATTGCAAAAAATACAAATATAAAGCACGTTTAATAATATTTAATTAAAGAAACGAAATCAGTTTTTAAGGGAAAAATTACAAATAGAAAAATAAGACACATATAAAAACCTAATATATAATGTTAGTTGTCAGACTAAACATTGGAGGTAAATATATGTGTCAAAATATTGTAACATAGAAAATGTAAAAAATAAACCTTTAGCACAAATTGAATTAGGAAAAATAGAATCAAAATTAGATGAAGGATATAATGCAACTCAGATAGCAGAATACTTAGAAATAGATCAAAGCAATATACAAAAAGAGATAAAGGATTAGCACGGAAACAACATCAAGAAAATAAAAAGAAAAGTGTAAAAAAATATAAAGCAATAGATAATACAGAATATATGGAAGAATTAGTAAGAAAAAGAGGTACCAATAGAAAAATTAAATATGACCAGAAAAAAATAGCATAACTACAACTAAATATAATAGGTTTTTATTTGATTAACTAAAGAAATAAAAATGGACATCGCAAATTAAATTAACCTTTGATATATTTAGCAACATTATGTATTGAAAACGAAATAAAAGTATGATATAATGCAACATAAAGATATAAATAAAATTTATAGAGGGAATAATGGAAGAATTAAACAATATAGACTTGAATTTATGTAAATCATTTATAGCGGTAGCAAAATCTGGAAGTATATCTAAAGCAGCAGAGATGTTATATGTTTCACAACCGGCGGTAAGTCGTAATATAAAAATGCTAGAAGATAGATTAGGATGTAAACTGTTTAATCGTACAGCAAAAGGCGTTGAACTTACCGTTGATGCGGAAAAACTTATGTATTATGTAGAGAATGCATATAATACAATAAAAACGGGATTTAAAGTTCTAAATGATTCTAATGATTTATTAAAAGGTGAGGTAAGAATAGGCGTACCTACACATATTTGTATTTTCTTGGTTTCAGATATAATTGAAGCCTTTAACAAAAATTATCCAGGAATAAAATTTTCTATTGTTAATAGATCAACTACAGAAATGGTAGATATGCTAGAAAAAAGAGCACTCGATGTAATAATAGATAGTTATCCTATAGACAGTTCAAGAGAAGACATTGTAGTAGATGATTTGTTAGAAGTAGATAACTGTTTTGTAGCTAGTAATAAGTATGCAAGGTTAATAAGTAATAACAAAGAGATAAGTATAAATGAACTTTCACAATATCCGTTGCTATTGCAACAAGCTAAAACAAGTACAAGAAAAGCTTTAGATAACATAATGGGAGATTCTTTAAAGATGTTTGAACCTAATATTGAAGTTGCAACAACAGAGGTAATGCTAGATCTTGTGAAAAAGGGGTTGGGTATTGGCTATTTTACCAAAATGTCTGTTATGGACAAATTACAATCAAATGAACTTATAGAGATACCAATAAAAGAAGAGTTACCTAAAACAAAAATTGGTATAGTGTATATTAAAGAATTCTTGACAAATGCACCTAAAAAATTTGTCGAAATAATTAAAGAAAAAGCTAATATGTTAAATATTCTTAAGCAGAAAACAATTCGTTTAATATTATTACAAGACTGTATGTATAATTGCGAATTTTGTCATAAAGAAGGAATAAAAACTAAAAAAGAGTCTCTTATGACGCCAGAGGATATTGGATATATGTTTAGTGTATTGAATAATAGATATGGAATAAAAACGGTCCAACTAACAGGAGGAGAACCATTATTAAAAGAAAACTTGAAAGAAATAATTACTAATTTAAGAAAACATGGAGCTAATATAAAGATAACTACAAATGGTTATCTTTTAAGAGAAAATATGTGGATAGGAGAAATGATAGATAAGCTTAATATTTCTTTGCATAGTTTTAACGAAAAAAAATATGAAAGCATTACTACAGTCGAAAATTCATATGAAAGAGTTGTCTCTGCTATCAATAAAATCAGATTTAAGTATCCAACATTAAAAATGAGTATAAACACAACATTATTAAAAGGCATAAATGATAATTTTGCTTCTATACAAGAATTAATTAGCTTTGCATCTTCCATAAAAGCGGATTTAAAAATTGTAGAAGTATATCCAAAAACTTCAAGATATTTTACAAGTATATTTAATATAGAACCTTTAATTAAACAATTGGGCTATAAAAAGATAAAAAATAGTTTTAGAAAGAACTTATACTCTAATGGAAATCATAATATTTTCTTACAAATGTGTACTTGTAGTATTATATCTGAACAAAGTAATAAAACAGAACTTTGCAAGGAAAATAATGATCTATTTATTAGTCAAGATGGAAGAGTTAACTTGTGTAGAGCAACAAATGATACAATAGATTTATATGATTCTATAAAGGAAAGAGATGATAATGAACTTGCAAGTAAAATAAAAAAAGTGTATGAGGAAATGGGGAATGGGTGTATATGTCAAGTGAAACAATAATAGAAAGAGAAGTTAGATATAAAATAAACAAAGAAATAAAAGATAAAATTATAAAATCCTCTTATCAAATAGAAGAAGCAACAAAATGCGTGGATTTATGTATGGGTAAATATGGCTTTGATTCGCTAGAAAAACTGGGATATATTATTCGTTTGAGGAATAAATCAGGAAAGTGTATAATTGAGTCTAAAAAAAGATTAGATAATAATTCTTGGAGTGAAGCTCAACTTACAATTCCTACAATGAAAGATGGATATGCCTTTTTAAAAAATATTGGACTACAACCATATTTGTATATAAATAGAACAAGAGAGATTAGAAAAATAGATATTGCAAAGGTATATATAGATGACTTAGAAATACTTGGGACGTTTGTTGAATTTGAGTTAGAAGAAGGATATGAATTTAAGGATTTAGAGAAATATTTAAGTGAAATAGGAATAGAAAATAATCCAGAGAAACTATATGGGGATATATTTAAAGAAAGAACAAAAGAACCAGAATTTAATGAAATATTAAACAATGCAATTAATGATTTTTTAATGAAAAACAAATAAGATAAGAGAATGCTAAAAGGCATTTTCTTTTTTAGTATAAATTCTGTTTATATAATATATAAAATATTTATATTTGCTTTTATACAATATTGCCAATATAATGCTACTATAAAATTTCGTAAAGGAGAAGATGATTGTATGAACGAATTTAATGACTATAACATTATACTTATTGGACTTGGTCCTCATGCTAAAAGAATTTATATGAATTTGTTTAAAAAATATAGAATGAGTCCAAAAGTTATAGTAGACTTAAAAAGCAAAAGAAAAGAAATAGAGAATTATCTAGAAGAAAATGATTTTAGATCAGTAGATTTATATTTACTAGATGACTATAAAAGAGATAATCTAGAACTTACAAACGAAGATAAAAAAGAAATACAAGAGTTAATCCTACAGAAGAAGATTAAGTATGCTATAATATCAACAGAGCCTAAATCACATTTCGCATATGCTAAATTTTTTCTTGAAAATGACATAAACATATTAATGGATAAACCTATTACAGCTCCAGTTAATGTAAATTGCGATACAAAACAGGCTTTAAAGATTAAGGAAGAATACAACACTTTATGTCAAATATATAAGAAGAAAAAAGATAAAATTAGTTTTAAAATACAATGTCAAAGAAGGTTTCATGAAGGTTATTTGTATGTAAAACGTTTATTAGAGCAAGTGGTAAGAGAATATAACATACCAATTACATATATAGATATATATCACAATGACGGAATGTGGAATATGCCTTCTGAGTTTCTGGAAAGAGAAAATCATCCATATAAATATGGTTATGGGAAACTGTTTCACAGTGGATATCACTTTATAGATTTAGTGGCTTGGCTCATGGAAGTAAATCGTGAAACTAAAGGAAAGCAAATAAACAACGCAGAAATGTTTGTTTCTACGTATAATCCGATAGATTTTTTTAATACTTTTAACAATTATGATTACAAAAGAATATTAAAAACTAATAGATTTGAAAAGTGTATGGAGAACAAAGAAAAATTTATAGATTTTGGAGAAATAGACTTTCATTCAATAATTAACTTTAAAGAGGAAGATAAGTTGATTACTAATTGTTCCATAAATTTAATGCAATCTGGTTTTAGCAGAAGAGCTTGGTGTGAACTGCCTAAAGATACCTATAAAGGAAATGGCAGAGTGCGACACGAAAGGCTTAACATACAAGTTGGTCCTCTTATGAACATACAAATTCATAGTTATCAAGCATATGAAATAAAAGATAGAGATCAAATACTTAACAATGGGGTTGGCAGTGTAGAACATTTTGACATATATGTATTTAGAAATAGTCAGCTTATTGGGGGTAAAACATTTGAGACATTAGACATTGCGACCCTATCTGAAAAAGATAAAAAATATTTTAATGGATATAATGAAAAAGCAAGAGAAAATTGTTTTATAAATTTTCTACTTAATATAGATGATAGTTCGGATTTGTTAGAACATAGAACAAGCATTGAGATAACGGAAAAAGCATATGAAGCTATGAGTAGAAAAAAAAGTATAATTAATTTTGATATTAAAGTATAAGGAGAATATTTATGAATGTTATAGCAGAAATAACAGATGATATGTTTGAAATTGAGCCAATACCTTTTAACAATCCAAAAGTAAGGTATGGTGCAAGGGGCATAGTAAAGACACAAGATGGACTTATAGCTGTCTTTTTCAAAAAAGCAAAGAATGAATATAAATTGCCAGGTGGTGGAATAGAACAAGGAGAAACTCCGGAAGAAGCTTTCACAAGGGAAGTTTTAGAAGAAGTAGGATGTGAAGTAAATAATATATCATTATTAGGAATAACAAAAGAATTAAAATCTCAAGAAAATTTTCAACAAATATCGTATGTGTTTAGTTGCAGAATGGAAAATGATACAAAAAATACTCGAATGACACAAAAAGAAATAGATGAAGGTGGTTCAATTGTTTGGCTCACACCTGAAGAGGCTTTGAAAAAAATTATAGAATGTGAAAACCAACTTAAAGCGTCGGATTATGATAGCATATATAGGACAAAGTTTATGAATTACAGAGATAGAGAAATAATTAAATATTATATTGAAAACTGTTAAGAGATGATTAATCAAGATTAAAAAAGTCTGGCTCTTACATATTAGATTTATAAAATGTAAAAAATAAACCTTTAGCACAAATTGAATTAGGAAAAATAGAATCAAAATTAGATGAAGGATATAATGCAACTCAGATAGCAGAATACTTAGAAATAGATCAAAGCAATATACAAAAAGAGATAAAGGATTAGCACGGAAACAACATCAAGAAAATAAAAAGAAAAGTGTAAAAAAATATAAAGCAATAGATAATACAGAATATATGGAAGAATTAGTAAGAAAAAGAGGTACCAATAGAAAAATTAAATATGACCAGAAAAAAATAGCATAACTACAACTAAATATAATAGGTTTTTATTTGATTAACTAAAGAAATAAAAATGGACATCGCAAATTAAATTAATCCATGTTTAATAATAAATAAAATTATATTGATTTGAAAGAATATAAATGATAAAATATTAACATCAAGGGAGGAGACTAGATGCAATCATTAAAAGAGTTTTATAAACAAGGCAATGGACCATCAAGTTCACACACAATGGGACCAAAAAAAGCAGCAGAAATGTTCAAAAAAGAATATAAAGATGCTGATTTTTTTGAGGTAATATTATATGGTTCATTAGCAGCAACAGGAAAAGGACATCTAACAGATTATATAATAGAACAAACATTAAAACCTATAAAAGTAAATATAATATTTGATAAAAAAACAAAATGTGATGTTCATCCAAATACAATGGTTTTTGTAGCATATAAGCAAGACAGAGAAATTGGAAGATGGATGGTATATTCTATAGGTGGGGGAACGATAAAAATAGACGGACGAGAAGATGAAGAACCAAAAGAAGTATACTATCTAAATACATTTAGTGAAATAAGTGAATATTGTGAAAAAAACAATAAAAAAATATATGATTATGTATATGAAACAGAAGGAGAAAACATAAAAGAGTTCCTTGCAGATATTTGGAAAGCTATGAAGGCAAGTATTAATTATGGACTAGAAGCGGAAGGAACTATACCAGGAAAATTAAATTTAAAAAAGAGGGCCAAAAGCATATATAGCAATATAAATAATAATGAAACAGAAGAAATAAAAAGAACAAGATTACTAACAGCATATGCATATGCTGTTAGTGAGACAAATGCATCAGGTGGAGAAATTGTAACAGCACCAACATGTGGGTCGTGTGGAGTATTACCATCGGCCCTATATTACTTGCAGGCAAGTAATAATTATACAGATGAGGAGATAATTAATGCACTAGCGACAGCGGGAATAATAGGAAATATCGTTAAAACAAATGCTTCTATAAGTGGAGCTGAATGTGGTTGCCAAGCCGAAATAGGAACAGCTTGTTCAATGGCAGCAGCAGCAGCTAGTCAATTAAAAAAATTAGATATATACAAAATAGAGCATGCTGCAGAAATTGCAATGGAACATCACATGGGATTAACTTGTGATCCAATATATGGTTATGTGCAGATACCTTGCATTGAAAGAAATGCAGTAGCAGCAATAAGAGCGATAGATGCTAGCAACATATCTATGTTATTAGATGAAACACAAAAAATATCATTTGATTTAATTGTAGATACAATGTACGAAACTGGTAAAGACCTAAGAAGTCACTATAGAGAAACAAGTACAGGAGGACTTGCAAAAAAGTATTGCAGAAATAAATATTATAATGCAGATATGCAGTAAAATAGAAGAGGAAATATATGGAAAATAGTTTAATAGAAAAAAATAAAGAATATATAGTTAATATAATTGATAATGGATATGACGGCGAAGGAATTGCAAAAATAGATAATTTTACAATTTTTGTTCCAACAGCAATAAAAGGAGAAAAGTGTAAGATATTAATTGTTAAAGTATGTCCTACATATGCATATGGAAAAATAATAGAAATATTAGAAAAATCTAATGTAAGAAAAGAAGAAGATTGCCTAACATATAAAAGGTGTGGGGGCTGTTCTTTAAGACATATAGATTATCAATATACATTAGATATGAAACGAAATATGGTGCAAAATTTAATAAATAAAACTTTAAATAATACTATAGAAGTTAGTAATACAATAGGAATGAAAAAGCCATATTACTACAGAAATAAACTACAATATCCAATAGGAAAAGATAAAAATCAAGAGCCAGTAATGGGGGTATTTGCAAAGAGAACACATGAGATTATTCCAATTAGTAAATGTATAATACAAAATGAAAAGGCAGAAGAAGTTGCCAAATATCTGTTTGAATTAATAAAACAATATCATATACCCATATATGATGAGAAAAAACATACTGGTACAATAAGACACATTGTTATAAAAATAGGGATAAGAACAAATGAAATAATGTGTATTATTGTTACCAATGACGAAAGTATACCACAAGAAAACACTATAGTAGAAAAAATTGTTGACAGATTTCCAGAAGTGAAAACTATTATAAAAAATATTAATAGTAAAAATACAAATGTGATTTTAGGAAAGAAAAATATTGTCTTATATGGAGATGGATATATTTATGACAAACTTGGAAATTATATTTTTAAAATATCACCATTATCATTTTACCAAACAAATCCTATTCAAACAGAATTACTATACAATAAGGCAATAGAATTTGCAAATTTAAGCAAAGAAGATGTACTTTGTGATTTATATTGTGGAATAGGAACAATAGGAATATTTGCTTCTAAATTTGTAAAAAAGGTATATGGAATAGAAATTGTAGAAGAAGCAATAGAAGACGCAAAGGAAAATGCTAAACTAAATAATATTGATAATATTGAATTCTTTGCAGGAGATGTAGAAAAGGTATTTGAAAAAATATTACAAGAAAAACGAGTAACGCCAACAGCGATAATAGTTGACCCGCCAAGAAAAGGTCTAGACAATACAACGATAAAAACTATACTAAAATTAAACGTAAGTAAATTAGTATATATAAGTTGCAATCCTGCAACAATGCTACGAGATTTAAAAATGCTAGAAGAAAAGTACTTTGTAAAGAAAATTCAACCAGTGGATATGTTTCCATTCACGAGCCATGTGGAGTGCGTAGCAGTGCTACAAATAAAGAAAGACATGTAATGCTTAAGTTTTATAAAAAAGTTGATTTGTGATATAAAATAAATGGTACAAATAATAGAAATTGGAGATATTTATGATGTTAGATAAAATAATTAAAAGTTGCAAATATGTTGTTAAGAATTCAAAATCAGTAAAAATAAATGAAGCAAAATTAGATGAATTTATAGAAACAATTAAGAATATAAAAACTAACCATTGGTTAAGTTATTCTCCATATGATTTATTAGATTTATCAACAGAAAAAATAATAAACTTTTTATTAGTATACGAATCAATAGACTTTTCTTTTTGGGGAGATCCTAAATGGACGATAGATACAGATGATGGAAAAGAAGATGGAAGTATTGCATTACTATATACAATATTAAAATATGTAAAAGAGAAAAACACTACTGACTTTTCTAATATAACTAAAGATGAATTTAGAGAAATATTAAAAGGAAATGTAGAAATTCCACTATTTGAAGAAAGATATAATATTATAAAAAATGTTAGTAAAATAGTTAATGAAGAAATGGATGGTAACTTTTATGAATTTATAAAAGATATTACTATCGATACAGAATTATTTGAGGTTATTGTAAATTATTTTCAAAATTTCAAAGATGAAAGAATATACAAAGATGAAAAAATCTATTTTTATAAATTAGCACAATTGTTAACATCAGATATATTACATATAAGAGAGTTGAAAGAAAATATAAGAATGGATTATTCTCATTTAATAGGTTGTGCAGATTACAAGATACCACAAGTAATGCGAGGATTAGGAATACTAGAATATAATGATAAATTAGCTAATATTATTGACAATAAAAAGGAAATAAAAATAAATTCAGAATATGAGGTAGAAATAAGAGCTAATATGCTTGTAGTAATTGATTTAATAAAGGAAAAATTAAAAAATAAAGTTTGTTCAATTGACATTAATGATTATATATGGAGTCAAGGAAGAAATAAGAACATAGAATTAAAACCATATCATTTAACTAGAAACACTAATTATTAATGGAGATATTGAACGGTAAAATATTTAATATTTGTTAGAAATAATTTAATAAATTAAGGAGAATAAATAGATGAAAATAATATTAGCTTCTGCTTCGCCAAGAAGAAAAGAGTTATTAGGGTACATTACTAAAAATTTTGAAACAATAGTAAGTAATATAAATGAAAATTTTATAGAAGGACTAACAATACAAGAACAGTCTAAAAGAATAGCCTATTTAAAAGCAAAAGAAGTATTTGATAAAACAAAAGGAGACAGAATAGTAATAGGTTCTGATACATTAGTATTAAAAAATGAAAAGCCTTTTGGAAAACCAAAAAGTAAAGAAGAAGCATTTAAAATGATATCTGAATTACAAAATGATATGCATGAAGTTATTACAAGTTTATGTGTAATAATAGAAAAAGATGGAAAACAAAAAATATATAAAGATTATGATATAGTAAAAGTATACTTATCTGAAATAACTCCAAAAGAAATAAAAGATTGGATTAATAGTGGAGAGGCTATGGACAAAGCAGGAGCATATGCAATACAAGGACAGTTTTCTAAATTTATAATTAAACTTGAAGGTAGCTATAATTCAGTTGTCGGATTACCTGTACAAAAATTATATCAAATTATTAAAGAATATTTAGATTAATGTTACTACTATTAGAAAAAGTTGGAGAGTTGGCAAAAGCCATAAGAAAAAATGCTACTAATATGAGTATAGATAATAGTAAAATTAATCACTATGATACAATAGAAAGTGAAGTGGCAGATGTTTTTATTGTATTAAGTAGTATATGTAATAAACTAAACATTGATTTATATAAATCCCTAAAAGATAAAGAATAAGAGAATATAAAAAGAACGTGGAAATAAAAAAGTTTTGCAAAGAATTTTTTTGTGAGGCTTTTTTCGATAGAAAGGCAAAATTTAAAATGAGAAATTTATTAATTGATGGTAGAATAAGAGATATAGAATTAGATTATTTATCTAAATACTTTGCTGTACATAAATTGCCTTCATCAGATGAAGTATATGAAGAAATATCTGCACATAGTGATATTTTCTACTGTAAAATAAATGATAAGGTGATCTGTGCACCAAATGCACCTATTAAAAACAATAATTTTATTATAGGAATATCAGAGGTAAAAAAGAATTATCCAAACGATGTTCCATATAATGCATGCCAAATAGGAAATGTAATAATTGGTAGTAAATATACAGATAAAACAATAAATCCAAACATTATTGTAAAACAAGGGTATGTAAAATGTTCTATTTGTGTAACTAGTACAAAATCTTGTATTACTACAGACACGGGTATTTGTAAAATATTAAATAATCATGGTATAGATGCTACTTATATAATGGAGAAAAATATAAAGTTATTAGATAAAGCTGGAAAACCTACACAAATGCAAGGATTAATAGGAGGAGCGAGCATGGTGTTTGATGATAATTTTATACTATTTGGAGATATAGAAAAATTGGAAAGTAAAGAAAAAATATTAAAGCATATAGAAAAATATAAATTAAATCTTATAAACTTTAAAGGACTTGATGTAAATGATTATGGTGGTGGAATTATTTACTAGTGTAAGGACGGTAATTTCGACAATCAAAAAAGTTGTCAAAATCTCCGTCTCTTTTGAAAATCTCCCTTGACGCAAAAAAACAATTTTGTGGGATATTTTATAAAAATATACAAATAATTAATATATAAAGATAAAAAGTGGAGATGTTATAAATGGTGAATTCAAAAGAAGAAGTAAATATATTAGAGCTTTATGGCAAAGAATGTTTATTAACTAAAGAAGATTTTATTAAACAATACAAAATTAATAAAAATGGATTAACCAATCAAGAAGCAGAAAGTAATTTAAAACAATTTGGAGGAAATATTATTAGTAAATCTCGACCAAAAAGATGGTATAATTACTTTTTGGAAAGTTTATTTACACCATTTAATATTGTTTTGTTAGGGATAATTTTACTATTATGCTATACTGATATAATTCTTTCAGAAGAGAATAGCTATGCAAATATTATAGTTATTATAATATTAATTACAGCGAGTACTCTATTGGATTTTATTGAAGAATATCGTTCAAATAAGGCAGCAAACAAGCTTAAAGAATTAGTAGCTACAACCAGTATGGTGTTAAGAAATGGTGAAGAGACTGAAATTCCAATGAAGAATGTTACTATTGGAGATGTGGTAATACTTTCAGCTGGAAGTATGATTCCAGCTGATCTAAGACTTATAGAATCAAATGACTTATATGTAGGACAATCTTCCTTAACAGGCGAATCTGATGCTATAAGAAAAATTGTTGAATCTGAAATGAAATTAGAAGATATAGAAAATGTTGCAGATTTAGATACAATTTGTCTTATGGGAACAAATGTTATTTCTGGAAGTGCTAAAGGTGTTGTAATAAAAATTGCAGATTCAACATATTTTGGGAAAATAGCTTATACGCTGAATTCTAGCAAGCCTAAAACTGCTTTTCAAAAAGGAATTGAAGGCATTAGTAAACTATTAATAAGATTTATGCTAATTATAATTCCTATAGTCTTCATACTAAATTTTGCTAAGCATAATGTTATTACAGCTTTTACATTTTCTGTAGCCATTGCAATAACTATAACGCCTTTGTTACTTCCAGTTATATTATCATCTTGCTTGTCAAAAGGCGCTGTAAAAATGTCAAAAAAGAAGACTATAGTAAAAAAACTAGATGCAATTCAGAATTTTGGTGCCATGAACATTTTGTGTACAGATAAAACAGGAACTTTAACAGAGAATAAAATTATATTAGAGAAATATTTAAACACTAAAGGCGAAGAAGATATAGGAGTTTTAAAATATGCATATTTAAATTCTAGTTTTCAAACTGGCTTAAGAAGCAATATAGATGAAGCTGTCATAAAACGTGGATTAGAGCATAACATGAAAGAAATAACTAGCAAATATATAAAATTAGATGAGATTCCATTTGACTTTGCTCGTAGACGTTTATCTGTTGTTGTAAGGAATAGTGAAAACAAAGATGAACTCATAACTAAAGGAGCTGTTGAGGAAATTCTTAATGTTTGTACTTTGGCAGACTATAAAGGTGAAGTTTATTCATTAACGAAAGAAATAAAAGAAAATATACAAAAAATTAGTAGAGACTTAAATAAGAAAGGTTTAAGAGTTATTGCTGTATGTAAAAAATACAATACAGAAAAAAATCACAAACTAAATGTTCAAGATGAAAAGAATATGACGCTATTAGGGTTTATTGGATTTTTAGACCCTCCAAAAGAAAGTGCAAAAGCAGCCGTAATGAAAATGAATGAAACAGGGATTAGAGTTATTGTTCTAACAGGAGATAATGCCGAAGTGACTAGATGTATATGTGATAAAGTTGGAATCATGTCTGAGAATATTATTCTAGGAAGTAAGTTGGACAGATTATCAGATATGGCAGTTCATAGACTTATCAAAAAAAATAACATTTTTGCCAAGTTATCGCCTATTCAAAAAGCTAGAATTGTCAGATTACTAAAAGAAGATAATAATATTGTAGGATATATGGGTGATGGTATTAATGATAGTCCTTCTCTTATAAATTCAGATGTTGGGATATCTGTTGATACTGCTGTTGATATTGCTAAAGAATCGGCAGATATAATATTATTAGAAAAAGATTTAAATGTTTTATTAGATGGTGTAACTGAAGGTAGAAAAACTTTTGCAAATTTAATGAAATATATTAAATTAGCTACAAGTTTTAATTTCGGAGAAGTGTTATCAGTTATTGTTGCAAGTGTTGTATTGCCATTTTTGCCAGAAACCCCTATACAACTATTAGTAGAGGGACTACTATATGATTTTGGACAAATGACACTTCCTTTTGATGATGTTGACCAAGAAATTATTCGACAACCTAAAAGATTGGACACAACAAGCTTAAAACATTTTATGTTCTTTATGGGACCAGTGAGTTCTTTGTTTGACTTAATTGTATTTGCTTTTTTATGGTTTACTTTTAAAGTAAGAGAGGTGGCATTATTCCAAACAATCTGGTTTACTTATAGTATTGTTTCAAATCTTGTTGGAATGCATATTATAAGAACAGCAAAAATTCCATTTATACAAAGTAATGCCAACAAAATGCTATATTTATCATCAATATTATTAATGGTGATAGGTATATTAGTTCCATTTACAAGATTAGGAGCAATAATTGGATTAGTGCCAATTGCTTTAAAATATATATTATTGATATTTGGTGTCACATTTTTATATTGCATTTTGGCAATGTTTGCTAAAAAAATATATATCAAAAAATACGAAGAGTGGATTTAGATTACTAATAAAATTAGAATAAAAATAATAGATATTAAATTATATCTTGAGAATTATTTAGAAATCATGTTATAATGCTAATGTATTATATATTAGTAAAAGAGGAATTATTATGTTAAAAAAATTTAAAAAAATAAAGGAAACATATAAAGAAACTAAAAAATCCACCATAATGGTATATGTTGTTCTAAGAGCATTAGTAATTATCAGTATGATTAGACAAATAATATTAGGAGAAATAAGCAATGCAGCTTTATGCTTACTATCATTAATTTTATTTACAGTACCTTTTTGGATACAAGAAAAATTTAAAATTACATTGCCAAGTGTGTTAGAAATAATAATACTATGTTTTATATTTTCAGCAGAAATTTTGGGCGAAATAAACAATTTTTATATAGTTATTCCATATTGGGATACCATATTACACACACTAAATGGCTTTTTGGCAGCAGGAATAGGATTTTCTTTAGTAGATTTATTAAATGAAAATATAAGTAGTATTAAGCTGTCACCAATATTTATTGTAATTGTTTCATTTTGCTTTTCAATGACAATAGGGGTATTATGGGAATTTTTTGAATATGGATCAGATAATATTTTAAAAACTGATATGCAAAAAGATAGTATAGTTCAAAATATTTCAACAGTAACTCTTGACAAAACAAAAAGTAATAAAGCAATCGGCATAAATAATATAAAATATACAGTAATATATAGTGAAGATAACGAAGGAAAAATGAATGAAACTATTATACCTAATGGTTATTTAGATATAGGTATTAATGACACAATGAAAGATCTTATGGTGAACTTTATTGGTGCCATTTGTTTTAGTGTTTTTGGATATTTGTATATTATAAATAGAGGAAAATATCATTTTGTTAACAATTTTATAGCAAGGAAAATAAGTAATTAAAAAAATATATTGAATAAAATAGTCACATATTATAAAATAACTACATAAACAAAAGATGGAGGTAATATATGTTAAATGTTAAATTAAATTTAAAATATTCAAACATTTCAGAAAAAGAAATTATAAAATATGCAGAAGAAGTAAAAAAAATACATGAAAACCTACATAATAGAGCAGAAGATAAGAAAGATTTCGTGGGGTGGTTAGAACTTCCAACCAAATATGACAAAAAGGAATTTGAAAAAGTAAAAAAAGTAGCAGAAAAAATACAAAGTGATTCAGAAATTTTAATTGTAATAGGAATAGGTGGTTCTTATTTAGGCGCAAGAGCAGTAATAGAAGCATTAACAAATTCTTTTTATAATCTACAAGAAGAAAGAAAAACTCCATTAATACTTTATGTAGGGAACAATTTGAGCACAAACTATATAAATGATTTAATAGAGGTTATAGGAAACAAAGATTTTTCAATAAATGTAATATCTAAGTCAGGGACAACTACTGAACCAGCAATAGCTTTTAGAATTTTTAGAGAAATGCTAGAAAATAAGTATGGTATAAAAGAAGCAAGAAAGAGAATTTATGTAACAACAGATGCTAAAAAAGGAGCATTAAAAACACTAGCAAAAGAAGAAAAATATACAACATTTGTAATACCAGATAATATAGGTGGTAGATATTCTGTATTAACACCAGTTGGATTATTGCCTATAGCTGTTGCAGGAATAGACATAGACAAATTAATGCAAGGCGCAAAAAATGCGCAAGAAAAATATTTAGACCGAAACATAAAATATAATGATTGCTATAAGTATGCAGTTGCAAGAAACATATTATATAAAAAAGATAAAAATATAGAGATACTTGTAACATATGAGCCAAAGCTTCATTATATGATAGAGTGGTGGAAACAGTTATATGGAGAAAGTGAAGGAAAAGAACATAAAGGGATTTATCCTTCTGGAGTAGAATTTACCACAGATTTACATTCATTGGGACAATACATACAAGACGGAAGAAGAAATTTGTTTGAAACAGTAATAAATATAAAAAATATAAATTCAGAAATTATAATAAATGCAGATGAAGATAATTTAGATGGACTAAATTATTTGTCAGGTAAAACATTAGATTTTGTTAATAAAAAGGCGATGGAAGGAACAATAGCAGCACATACAGAAGGAGATGTACCTAATATAGTTATTGAGATAGAAAAACTAGACGAAGAAACGGTGGGACATTTAATATATTTCTTTGAACTATCTTGTGCAATGTCTGGCAATTTACTAGGAGTAAATCCATTTGATCAACCAGGAGTAGAAAAATATAAAACTAATATGTTTAAACTGTTAAAAAAACCAGGATATGAAAAAGATGAATGATTTGGTAAGCAGAATAATTGGCTTTTATCTTTTGATATAATTTTTTAAAATAAATAAAAAAATGCTTAGGTAAGTAGAGGTGGAAAAATAAGAATGAAAAAAAGATGTAGTAATATAGAGGCTTTAAGAATAATTTTAATGCTAATGATATTGATGCTACATTTATTAAACTATGGAAGATTACTCGAAAAAAGCAATGTCTTAACAGCAAAAGGATTTTGCATATGGTTTTTAGAAGCATTATGTTTTGTGGCTGTAAATTGCTATGTTATAATAGGTGGTTATTTTTTAGTAGATTCAAATTTTAAAATCAAAAGAATATTAAAAATATGGTCAGAAACATTATTTTATTCAATATTAATATATAGTATTTTTTACTTTACTATTTATCAAGAAAAAACAGTTAAAGAGACTTTAATTAATTTTTTTCCAGTTTTTCTTAGAAATTATTGGTTTGTTACTGTATACATAGTATTGCTAATTTTATCTCCTTTTTTAAACAAATTGATAAATTCATTATCTCAAAAGCAATATACGTACCTTATTGCTATAATAATTATTTGCTTTTCCTTGTGGGCAACAATTGTTGAACCAGTAAAGACCATTAATTATGGAGGAGGATACAGTATTAGCTGGTTTATTTGCTTATATTTGATTGCAGGGTATTTAAAAAAATATTACAAAAATGCACATAACAGAAAAAACGTTTATCTAATTATATATTTCTTAATGTCTTTTATGAATGTTTTAGCACATTTTCTTATAAAAAAATTTAGTATTACAGTGATTAAAGCAAATTTCTTATATAGCTACTATTCAATTACAGTTGTAATAGCTTCTGTAAGTTTATTTTTGTATTTTTTAAATATGGATATAAAAAGTAAAATTTTGAATTGGTGTATTTACTTTTTTGCACCAACAACTTTTGGAATATATTTGATACATGAAAATCCAAATTTTAGAGATTTTTTATGGGAAAAAGTACGACTGGTATTAAAATCTGCAGAAACAAAAACACCTTTTCTCGTAATTATAATTCCTATAGTGTTATTTATTACATTTTCTATGATTGATAAAATAAGAACAAATATATTTAAACTTGTTAGCAAAATAAAAATAAATCCAAAAGAAAAGGTAATAAATGTATGCAACAAAATAGAAGAAATCATGAATACAAAATGAAATATATTTGGTCCACTCCTATAATGTTGACAAAGAAGGCAATTTAATATAGAATATCAAATATAAAATAATAAGTCGGAGGAAAACAAGATGAAACCTAAAGTATTATTGATTATACCAGCATACAACGAAGCGGGTAATATAGAAAAAGTGGTAAAAGATTTAAAAAATAACGCAAATGATGTCGATTACGTTATAATAAATGATGCATCAAAAGACAATACTTTAGAAATATGTCAAAAGAACAATTATAATTGCATAAATGGATTAGTAAATTTAGGATTATGGGGAGCGGTTCAAACAGGTTTAAAATATGCAATGGATAAAAATTATGATATTGCTATCCAATTTGATGGAGATGGACAACATAGTGCTAAATATGTAAAATACTTAGTTGATGAAATTGAAAATGGAATAGATATAGCTATTGGTTCAAGATTTGTAACAGTAAAGAAACCTTGGTCATTAAGAATGTTAGGAAGCAGATTAATATCAGCTTGTATCTTTTTAACTACAGGAAAAAAGATTACAGATCCAACCAGTGGAATGAGAGCATATAATAAAAATATTATAAAGGAATATGCTCTAGATATGAATAATCCACCTGAACCTGATACTCTAGTATATATGCTAAAAAAGAAAAAGAAGATAAAAGAAATTCAAGTGGAAATGAGTGAAAGGGAACAAGGAACATCTTCTTTTAATGTAGGACATACAATTAGATATATGTGCAGAATGATAATATCTATTTTCTTTATACAACCATTCCGAAAGAGAAAGTAATAAAAATTATTAATTTTAAAAGGAGTTAAATAATAATGGATTTACAACTAAATTTATTTTTTATATTAATATCGGTTTTAACAATTATTTATATTATAAAAAAAATAAGAAAACATAAATTAAACATAGATGATTCTATTGTATGGATAATTTGGTCAATCATATTATTAATACTTAGTATATTTCCTAAAATTTCAATTTTCTTTGCAAAACAAATGGGATTTCAATCAACAAGTAATTTTATTTTATGTTTATTTGTGTTTGTTTCTTATATCATGCTATTTTTTCAGAATATTAAGATATCCGAACTAAAAGAAAAAAACAAAGAGATAATTCAGAAAACAAGTATATATGTATATAATCAAAAAAATAAAGAAAAGAAAGAAGAAAAAGAATAATTTATAATAGGTGAAAAACAAATGAGAGCAAAAAAGACTTTGAAAAATTTAATATTTAACTTATTACAACAAGTGGTAGCAATAATTACTAATTTTATTGTACCACCATTAATTATAGGAAGATTTGGTTCAGCTATTAATGGACTTGTTTCTACAATAAAGCAAATAATGCAACATGCACAGCTAACAGGAGCTGGAATATCTAGTGTTAGTACTTATGCATTATATAAGCCACTTGCAGAAAACGACCATAAAAAAATAAGTGGCATTTATAATGCAACTAATAAAATGTTTATAAAAGCAGGAAATTATTTTTCTCTTATACTATTAGTTGTGGCTATAGTGTGTCCTTTTTTTGTGCAAGAGGAAATTCCATATTTAACAGTATCATTGTTAGTATTAATAATAGGTATTAATGGATTATCAGAATTGTATATTATAGGAAAATATCAAGCATTATTAGATGCTGATCAAAAGAACTTTATGATAGCGGTTGCGCAAATGGTAGGAAATATTTGCAATATTATTATGACAGTTGTACTAATAAAATTAAATCAGCCAATAGTAGTGGTTCAACTTGGGGCAACTATTATATATGTTATGAGAGTGACTATTTTAACATTATATATAAAGAAAAACTATTCATATATAGACAAAAAAGAAAAACCATTAATGGAATCATTAAATCAGAGAAATGATGCCATTATTCATTCTGTTACTGCACTAATCATTAACAGTAGTTCAACAATAATAATATTTTTATTTTGTGGACCTGCCGTTGCTAGTATATATAGCGTTTATGCGCTGGTTTTCTCTGGTTTAAATACAATTTGTTCAATTGTTTCTAATGCTATATATGCAAGTTTTGGAGAAGTAATTGCAAAAAAAGATACTAATACTTTATTGAATGCTTACAATATATATGAGTGGATATATTTAGTATCAATAGGAATAATTTTTTCTGTAACTTATTTATTAATTATTCCATTTGTAGAGGTATATACAAGAAATGTAGCAGACATAAATTATATATTACCAGGATTAGGCATTTTGTTTGTAATAATTGGAATAATTAATAATATTAAAATACCAGCAAGAGGACTAGTGAATGCAAGTGGGCATTTTAAACAAACAAGAAATAGATCTTTAATTGAAATGATTTTAAATATTGTAGGGCAAGTAATATGTGTACCAATATTTGGAATATATGGGGCTTTAATAGGTGCACTGCCATCATATATATATAGAACTATTGACTTTATAATATATACTAATAAAAATATATTACATATAAACAATAAGAGAAGTATTGTAAGAATTTTTATTAATATTTTAGTGGGAATAGTGGCAATACTAATTGCTAAGTTAATTCCAATCTATAATAATGGTTATGTGGAATTAGTATTATCTGCAACATATATAACAGCTTTTATAGGAGCAATGTATTTGATTGTTAACTATATATTAGAGAAAGATACGTTCAAAGAAACTGTGAAGGTATTAAAAAATGTATTAATAAAACAAAAACAACAAATGGAGGAGTAAAAGTTGACAGTATTAAAAATATTATTACTAATTATTTTTATGTTCTTTAGTTCAAAAGCATTAGGAATATATATTTGTGAAAAGATAAAGAAAGATAAAGAAGAAAAAACAGCAATAGGTTTTTTAGCAAATTTGTCATTATTTTTTATATGTGAATTAGCAGTTATGTTTTTTAAATTATCAACAACATATTTAAATATTTTTGGACTTGTATATTTAGTTATAGTTGGACTAATTATATTTAAATATATTAAAAACAAAAAAATTATTAAGATAACCAAAAAAGAAATAGTAGCACTTGTATTAGCTTTTACTTTTGTATTATTATATATGCTATTTATCCATTTTGGCTATATAGAAACATATGACTCTTATTTTTATAGTGTACTTACTAATAGTGCACAAAATACAGATCATATGTCAACCATAGATCCATATACTGGGCAAAACAATTTACAAAATTATTATAAATATATATCATATTATTATCAAGCATCATTTTTGGCTAATATACTTGGAATAGAAGAAGGCTATTTAGTTTTAATATGGGTAATGACATTCATGAACTACTTCTTTATAAGTATGACAGCAGTAACATTAGTAAGAATAACTAAAAATAAAAATTTAAATAATATACTTACTGCATTTTTTCTAACATTTGTACTTAGTGTTTTTAGAGCACCATTTAATGCACTTCATTTAGTTACAATGATTTTAAGTGTTTATTGCTTTACTTATATGTTTGATTTATTTAAAGAAGAAAAAACATCATTATATTTATTATTAATTTGTATAATTGCAGGAATTTCTATAACTTCTACAATGATGTTTATTATGATATTTTTTATTTGCATTTTTTATATAGTAGCTTGCATATTAAAAAGAAAGGATTTATTAAATTCAATATTGTATGCGGGGACACCAGCATTTATACTATTATTTTTATATATTTATGAATCATTAGATAATATATATGTTATTGCAGTTATGCTATTTGTGTTAACAATTTTATATTTGTTATTTCAAAACAAAAAAATAATAGATATAATTGCTAAACTTGGATATCCAATGATGATAATTATACCAATAATACTTATTTTACTAGGAACTCCTTTATATGATAATATATTGGCAAAATTATTAATAAAGAAGGATAATATTGATTCAAGCATGCAAATAATTCCAGAGAATGCAGAGAATCCGGATGAACATTTAGAAGATGGGGAAAAATTAATATTAAATTATACAGTGGATAAAGAAATTCATAGTTCATCAATGAAATATATTTATGAAAATAAATCTAATGTATTAAGTACAATTCTGATTTTAATTACACATTCAAGCATCTTGTATGGTGGTATGATATTCTTATTAGTATATGGAATAAAAAATTTAAGAAAAAAACCAGAGTTTTTATTACTAGTGGTATATATAATTATTTTGTATAATCCTTTAGTAAAAAAGGGTCTTTCAGCATTAACATTAGGGCTTGAAAGTAGGATATATTTATTCTTTAATACTATTTTTGGAATATTAGGAATATATTATTTGCTTGAATTTATAGAAACTAGAGTAAAAAATATAAAAACACAATATAACATTAAGAAAGTATTGCAATATGGAAGTTATGTATACATAACATTAACAGCATTTTCAATATTAGTCTATATATTACAATTTGATATAATTGATTGTAAAAAATATAGCATACTTGCTAAAGTGCCAAATACTTTAGTAGAAGCGACTGAATATTTTAATAAATATATACAGGAAAATAATTTATCTAACGAATATGTTAGGGTCTATTATACGGCTAATACTTTTAATATGTCTATGATTGACAAAAATGTCAATAAGAAAATTAAAATTATAAATAGTAAAGAATATATGGGATATTTGGGAGATGAAAATAAAACTTTTACAAGTAAATTAGCTATAAGTGCTTACTTTGATTCAGAGGGTAAAAGCTATTTATATAATGAATCTGGAAAAGAGGTACCAATAGAAGAAAAGAAAATTGAGGAATATATTAAATACTATGATATTCAATATATAACTTGCAAGGCATCTAAAGAAGAAAAGTTTAAAAACTATATAAATAATAACTTTGAGGTTATTTATTCAAATGACGATGTTCAAATCCTAAAATTGAAATAAGGGGGGAAAAGAAAAAATGGATGAAGTGACAATTATTATAAAAACACTAGACAGATGTGATTGCTTAATTAATTTATTGGACTCTATTTTTAAAAAATATCCTAAAATTAGGGTCCTAGTCGGAGATGATAGTGAAATATCATCTAAAGAGAAAGTAATGAAAAAATTTGGAGAATACAATTTACAGTATTTTGATTTAGAAAAAGACTGTGGACTATCAGCAGGCAGAAATTTTCTATTAAATAAAGTACAAACAAAGTATTTTGTATTAGCAGATGATGATTTTGTTTTTGACAAAAAAACAAACTTGGAAAGAGCATTGCAAATACTTGAAGGGAAAAAATTAGACATTATAGGAGGATATATTCGCAACTATAAAATAGTCAAGAATAATTGGGACAAGTTTTTAGTTATTATCCAAAAAATACTAAAATATGAGTTGCCAACAAATTATATAGGAACTTTGAAAATGGAAGGAAGCACATTTTATGCAGATTATATAGTACATTCATTTCCTGAGTTTGTAGAAACAGATTTAGTGCTTAATTTTTTCGTGGCTAAGACAGAAATAATACAAAAAATGCAAGGCTGGGATCCAGAATTAAAGTTACAGGAGCATACAGAGTTTTTTTATAGAGCTAAACTAAATAATTTGAAAGTCGGATTTACAAATGAATTATCAGTACAGCATCATCCATTCAAACTTAAAGAATACAACTCAAAAAGAAATAGAAATTATACAAAAGTATTTATGGATAAATACAAAATAGATAAAATTATAGCAAATTATGATGATAAAAGAGGTCAAAAAATAACACAAAAAAAAGATTTGGAGGAGAAAAATTGAAAGTTAGTATAATTATTCCTATTTATAATGCGATGGAATATTTACCAATTGGAATGGAAAAAATTCTAAACCAAACTTATTCAAATATAGAAATACTATTAGTGGACAACAACTCTAAAGATGATAGTTATAATTATATAAAAGAATTAGAAAAAAAAGATCGTAGGGTGAAAGCGTTAGCAGAGACAAAACAAGGACCAAATTATGCTAGAAAAACTGGATTTGAAGCTTCTACAGGAGAATACATATTATTTTGCGATTCAGATGATTTTATGGTAGAGGATGCAGTTGAAAGTTTTGTAAGTAAAATTAAAGAAACAAATGCAGATATAGTTGTCGGCAACTATAAAGAGGTAACAAGGAACAATGAGTTTTTAAAAGAAAAAAAAGGAATTCCATATAAATATAATGGAGAAAATCTAAAAGAACATAAGGATATTATTCATATAAAGCCAGCTCTCTGGAACAAAATATTTCGAAGGAGTTTGATAAAAGAAGATTTTTTTATTACCTCTAAAATAGGGGAAGATATGGTAATTACAATATCCTCTATGATGAATGCTAAAAATGTTGTTTATATAGATAAAACAGTATATCATTATGTTCCAAATGATGAAGGACTTTCAAATTCTGTAAATGTTAGAAATTTATTAGATATTTTAATTACAACTGAAAAATTAAAGAAAATTGCTGAAGAGCAAAATACATATAGCATATATGCAGAAGAAATAGAATTTTTGTGTTTTACGCATGTGATCTATAAGATATTAAGAACTGTAATGATGGAGAATGATAAAGAACGAATAGAAGTGTATACAAAGCTGAGAGAATATTTAAAGAAAAATTGCAAGTACAGAGAAACTAAATATTACAAAACCAAGCTTTATTATCGAATAGCAACAGTATTTTTAATGAATAAGAGTATTTATAACTTAAAGGTTTTTAGAAAAATGTTAAAAGCTATATTTAAAAATAAAGCACTATATAAATGCTTTAAAAAATTGGATAATTAAAGGGGAAAACATGAATATAAAAATTTTAATGTCTACAATGAACAAACAAAATATTGAAGAACTAAAATTAAAAGAAAAGAATATATCAAATTGTATAATAATAAATCAAATTAAAGAACCAATGGAAAAATTAGAGAAAAATGATGCAATCTTATATTCATACAATGAAAAAGGACTAGCAAAATCGCGAAATAGGTTATTAGAAAAAGTAGAGACAGATGTAGACGTTGGAATTATTACTGATGATGATGTAATATTTGTTAAAAATTATAGAAACATAGTTCAAAAAGCCTATGAAGAAATGAAAGATGCAGATATAATTATATTTAAATCATTAGATGAGGATGGAAAAGACAGAAGAAAATATCCACTACAAAATAAAAAATTAACAAAAAAGGAAATTCTACAAGTATGTTCTATAGAGATAACTTTCAAAATATCCAAGATAAAAGATAAAGTATGGTTTGATGAAAAATTTGGCTTAGGTTCTAAATATAAAAGTGGAGAAGAAAACATATTTTTACAAGATTGTTATAATAAAGGAGTAAAGATATATTTCTATAATGAAGCGATAAATGCGCATCCAAAGGAAAGCACAGGGACAATATGGAAAGAAGAAGATATATATGAAAAAGGTGCCTTGTTTAAAAGACTATATCCAAAAATATGTTTTCTTATGGTATTGCCAATTGCAGTTCTTAAAAATAATATTTGTAAAACAAGCGTATTAAATACAACCAAGCTATTATTAAAAGGAATGAGAGATTATAAAAAAGAGGAAAGTAAATGAAAAAAATAGCCATATTTCAATATGATTTGGGATTAGGAGGAATTCAGAAATCATTAATTAATTTATTAAACAATTTAAATTTAGATGAATATGAAATAGATTTATATTTATTTAATAAAGAAGATTTTTATAATATTAAAATACCAAATAAAGTTAATATTATATATCTTCCGACTTTTCCTACAATATATAAAGTTATTCCATTTTCAATTTTAATGAAACAAAAAAAATTTAATATAAAAAAAGAATATGATATAACTATTGATTTTAATGGCTATTCTAATGAATGTGCAATAGCAGCACTAGAAACAAGAAGTAAAAAGAAAATAATATGGTGCCATAATGATATTATAATAAAATATAAAAATGAATGGAAATACCGTATTTTATATAATACCTTCAAAAAGAAATATCAATATTTTGACATAATAGTAAACGTTTCAGAAGGAGCAAAACAGTCATTTATAGCTAAAACTAAAATAGATCAAAAAAAGGTATGGAGTATTCCAAATTATATAGATGCAGAAGAAATAATAACAAAAAGTAAAAAAGAAAATAGTTTTACAGTAGATAATAAAAAATATAATTTAGTTACAGTAGGAAGAATATGTCATCAAAAGGGTTTTGATATATTAATAGAGCATATGGAAAATATAGTACAGCAAAATAAAAATGTTAATTTATATATAATAGGAGATGGACCAGATGCTCCAAAAATAAAAAAACTAGTAAAAAGAAAAAAATTACAAGAAAATGTATTTTTCTTGGGTAGCCAAAAAAATCCATTTGAATATATGAAAAAGATGGATGCTTTTGTTATAACATCACGTTATGAAGGACAAGGCATGGTGATTTTAGAAGCTAAAGTAATAGGATTACCAATTTTTATACCTAAGCATTTGGAGAAATATGTAGAAGGTATAGAAGGATGTATTAATATAGAAAAAGACATATTAGGAGCAAAAAAAATTGAAGATAAACAAGTAGATTATTTAAATAAATATAACTACAACATTAAGGAAAAAATAGCTCGACTATTATCCTAAAAAAGGAGAAGAAAATGAAAATATCAATAATTGAACTAGTTAAAAAGATACCAAGATTTTCAGGATATTTACTTCAAATGATTTTTTATTATATTGTTTCAATATTTTATAAAGACAGAGAAAAATATAAAGATGCATGGCTTATTTGTGAGAGGGGAACAGAAGCAAGGGATAATGGGTACTGGATGTTTAAATATATAAGAGAAAAACATCCAGAGCAAAAGATTTATTATATTATAGATAGCAAAAATCAAATGGATTATAAAAAAGTAAAAGCTCTAGGAGAAGTTATAGAATACAATAGCTTTCAACACAAGATTGCACTGATATTATCTAATGTATATATTTCTACACATATTGGATATATTAACATCTGGAGTTATTTATTGTACAAGAAAGTTTTTGACAGAAAAAACAAGAAAAAATATATTTTTTTACAACACGGAGTTACAAAGGATGATATGAGTGATTTATTAAATAAAAGGATAAATCAGATAAATCTATTTATAACATCAACCTTTGATGAAAGAAATTCTATATTAAATAATCCTAACTATGGGTATAAAGAAGAAGAAGTACCATTGGTAGGAATGGCAAGATTTGATAATTTGAATGACTATGAAACGAAAGAGCAAATTTTATTGATGCCTACATGGAGAAGCTATCTAATTAGTCCATCTTACAAAAAAGAAGACAAAAATATTGAAGAAAAATTTATAGAAACAGAATATTATAAAAAATATAAAAGTCTATTAGAGAATGAAAGATTACACAAATTATTAAAAGAATATAATGTTAAACTAGTATTTTATCCACATTATGAAATGCAAAAATATATTAAATTATTTAATACGAATAATCCAAATATTATTATTGCTTCAAAGGAAGAAAATGACGTGCAGGAATTACTTAGACAGTCGAAAATATTAATAACAGATTATTCAAGTGTTTACTTCGACTTTGCCTATATGAAAAAACCAGAACTATTTTACCAGTTTGATAAAGAAAAATTTAGACAAAAGCAATATAAGGAGTGCACAACAGAATATAAACATAAGGAATTTGGGCGAATAGCAAAAAAAGAAGATGAAGTAATAGAAGAATTGGAAAAGATTTTAAAAAATGGATGTAAAATGGAAGAAAAGTATATTGAAATGGTTGAAGATACATTTGCTTATATAGACAACAATAACTGCAAAAGAATATATGAAGAAATTATAAAATTAAATAAATAGGTGAAATTATGGACGTATCTATTATTATACCAGTGTATAATACTGAAAAATATATAAAACAATGTTTAGAATCTCTAATAAACCAAAAAACAGAATTTGAGTATGAAATTATTTGTGTAAATGATGGCTCAACAGATAATTCGGAAAAAATATTAGAGCAATTTAATAAAAATATACAACATATATCTATCAAGAATAGTGGACCAGGAGCAGCAAGAAATTTGGCAATTCAAAAAGCAAAGGGACAATATTTACTTTTTGTTGATAGTGATGACTATGTAGAAGAAAACTTTATACAAAGAATGACAGAAGAAGCAATAAAAAACGAAGCTGATGTAGTTATATGTAATTTTTACAGATTTAGAGATAATAATTCAGAGTTAGAAAAGGTAAACAAAGGGAAAAGAGCAATTTATCAAAAAGGAGCAATACAAGAAGTTTTATTAATGGAATTTCATTCATGTAATAAATTATTTAAAAGAGAGCTAATGATGCAAAATTTATATCCTGAAGATATGCTCTTTGAAGATGTGGTAGCTATTTCAGAAGCATTAATAGATGCTAATAAAATAGTCAAAATAGAAGATTATTTATATTATTACAGAAGAACAGACAATTCAATAACCAACAATTTAACAGATAAAAATTATGATATAAAGAAAGCTATAGATAAAATTGAACCCAAATTTATAAAAAATGGTTATCTAACGCAAATTGAATTTTTAAATATAAATTGCATTTTGGTGGATTTGGCTATTAAAGTAATGAAAGCTAAAAAAAATAAGCAAGCCTATAAAGATATAATTGAACCTGTAATAAAAAAATATCCGAAATGGTATAAAAATCCATTAATTAAAAAGGTAAAGTTCAAAAAAAAGTTATATTTATGGTGTCTAAAACATAAAATGTATGATTTAATAAAATTTGTTTTTTAGGAGAATATAATGTTTATTATTTATGCTTTTATATTATTTGTGATATCAAATGGTATAGGGAAAATTTTATTTAGTAAAAAAGAAGAGTTAAAAATATTATCTGTGCCTGTAGGATTTATTATTTTCATGGGCTGTCTGCAACTAGGATATTATCCAATGCAATTTTTCCAAGTTTCATCTACAATAGTACATATTTATACAGCAATAATAAGTGTTCCATTATTTATTTACGGAATTATAAAAATAAAAAAAGAAGATTTTAACTTTTTAAAACACTATGAATTCTATATTTTAATTATTTTAATATTTGGAATTATAAAAATAATTCCAGCAACAGATGCAGGAGACGACTCATTTTATATGCCATTAATAATGGAAAACGCACAAACGGATAAAATTAATAGTATAAATCCAAGAAATGGCTGGGAATGGAATGTTGATGAATTCTATAAATATCAAGGATATTATCTATTTCAATCAAGTATGTATAGGCTACAAAATGCTATTTTTCATTTAACAAGCGATATTTTTATTACTTTTAGAACGACTATGAGTTTATTCGTTATAATCTCTTTTGCACTTATTTTATATGGAATTAAAAGTATATATAAAATAGAAAACAAAAAGATAGGAATAATTATTACAATTTTATCTATCCTGCTAATTGGAACATTAGAGCTTAGTCATCTGTATTGGGGCTCCAATTTAATATTTATAATGGGAATTCCTATTTACTTAATTTTATTAGAACAATATATTAAGAATCAAGAAAAAAAATATGTGTGGATTATAACTGGAATGGGATTTGGATTAAATGCTATTGCTTCAACTAGTCTATTTCTACAAACATTTATAATTTTTTCTTTCTTGGTATATAGTTTAAAAATTAAGAAAATAAAAATATATGATTACCTAATTATGATGCTACCAAATTTCATATATGCAGTGTTATTTTTACAAAAATATTGGCTTATGTTTTTAGTAATATTGACTTATATAATATTTTTAAATAAAAAAGTACAAGAAATGGTAGAAAAAATATTACTTAAAGACATAATATATAAGTTAATATTTATATTACCACTAATATTATTCATAATTGGAATTATATTAAAGTTAGATTTTTCATGGAACATTTATCGAGTGGGGTATGGAACTCTTTTAGCAAATGTATTGGTGGTTTTAGCCATAATTTATTTATATATTAAAAACAAAAAAATAGATATACCACAATTCATTTTTCTTATATATTTTATATTTTTCTTTAATCCTTTTGTAGCACCATTTGTTTCAGAATTTTTGACATCAAAAGTTGTATATTATAGGTTATTTTATATTACAAAAAGTCCTTTTATGATAATAACTATTTTTTACAGTATTTATACATACATAAAAGATAAGAAAAAAATGTTTACATACGCTTATGTAATAGGAATAGGACTGCTGATAATTAGATATGGAGCAATTTTAGGAAGTTATACTTTTTTAGAGCCAACTTATTATACAAAATATGATTATATATTAAGAGAAGATATAGACTCTAAAAATTTAGGAGAATTTTTTGCCAAAAATCAAGAAAAATATAAAGGACAAGTAGTTACATCAATGTATTTTTCACCTAGACAATATTCTCTTAATTATTATGCAAATACATACCGTTATCCATATGATGAAAAATATTTAAAAGATGAAAAAGATGCTTACACTATTTTTCTATATAATAATGACAATGTAACTCAAGATGATATGTATAATTTTAAAAATGCAATGCATAAAGACAAAACTAAAATAGTAGTTACATATACAAATAAAATTCAAGAAATGGAAAAATGGATTGATTTTAATTTTTCAAAAATATATCAAAATGAAACATATGCAGTATATTATTTTGATTTATAGATTGAAATTAATTATTATATAATATATAATGGTAGAAAAGAAGAGGAAAGGAATCAGAAAGGGGTAAAAAATGAAGAAAATAGCTGTATTAATACCATGTTATAATGAAGCCAAGACAATAGTCTTTATAACTATCCTACTATCTAAAAAGGAGATAAGAGAAGAGTGAAAAAAGTTTTATTTATAGCTAGTACAGGTGGTCACTTAAATGAACTATTACAACTAAAAGCATTATTTAAAGAATATGACTCTTATCTTATAACAGAAAAGGACAAGTCTACAGAAAGTTTACAGATAGAAGGTATAAAAGAAACAAAATATTTGGCTTATGGAACAAGAAGTAAAATATTAGTATATCCTTTTATATTTATATATAATTGTTTTAAAAGTTTATTTTATTATTTTAAAATAAAACCAAAGGTAATTATAACAACAGGTACTCATACTGCGGTGCCAATGTGTTACATAGGTAAACTATTTGGTTCTAAAATTATTTTTATAGAAACATTTGCAAACAGAAATACAAAAACATTGTCAGGGAGGATGGTTTATCCAATTTCAGATTTATTTATCGTACAATGGAAAGAAATGCAACAATTATATCCTAAATCTGTATATGGAGGTGCTATATATTAATGATTTTAGTATTATTAGGAACACAAAACAATAGCTTCCATAGGTTATTAGAAGAAGTACAAAAATGTATAGATGAAGGAACAATAAAAGATAAAGTAGTTGTACAGGCAGGTAGTACTAAATTTGAGTCAGATGATATGGAAATATTTAACTTAATAGAACAAAATAAATTTAATGAACTTATAGAACAAGCTAATATTATAATAACACATGGAGGGGTGGGTTCAATAGTAACAGCTGTTAAGTTAGGTAAAAAAGTAATTGCTGTTCCAAGATTAAGAAAATATGGAGAACATGTAAATGATCATCAAATTCAAATTGTAGAAACATTTTCAAAACAGGGATTTATAAAAGGCATAAAGGATATTTCAGAGTTAAAAGAAACACTAAAAAATATAGATACATTCACACCAAACAAATTAGAAAGCAATACAGAAAATATTGTAAATATAATAAGACAATTTATAAACGAACAATAAATAAGAAAGGAAAGATAGATATGTCGGTTTTAGTTACAGGGGGAGCAGGATACATTGGTAGTCACACTGTTGTAGAATTATTAAAAAACAATAGAGAGGTAATCATTGTTGATAATTTTTCAAATAGTAAGCCAGAAATGTTAGAGAAAATTAAAAAAATAACAAATAAAGATTTTAAATTTTACGAAATGGATTATGCTGACAAAGAGAAAATGGATAAGGTTTTTACAGAAAATAATATAGAAGCGGTAATACATTTTGCAGGATATAAAGCAGTAGGGGAATCAGTAGAAAAACCAATAGAATATTATACTAACAATGTCGCAGGGACATTAAGCTTGTTAAATATTATGAAAAATCATAATGTAAAAACAATTATTTTTAGCTCATCTGCAACTGTGTATGGAGATCCAGAAATAGTGCCACTAACAGAGGAATGCAAGGTAGGAGGGACAACGAATCCATATGGAACAACTAAATTATATATAGAGCAAATATTAAAAGATGTGTATAAATCAGATAACACATGGAATATTTGCTTATTAAGATATTTCAATCCAGTAGGTTCACATGAATCTGGATTAATTGGAGAGGAACCACAAGGTAGACCAAATAATTTAATGCCATATATAGTAAGAGTAGCATCAGGAGAATTAGAAGAATTATCAGTATTTGGAAATGATTATGATACACCTGATGGAACAGGAGTTAGAGATTATATACATGTAGTTGATTTGGCAAAAGGACACATAAAAGCACTTGAAAAATTAGAAAAAGAAAAAAAAGGTATATATATATATAATTTGGGAACTGGTAAAGGCTATAGTGTTTTAGATATGATAAACGCATTTGAAAAGAGTACAGGAAAAAAAGTAAAATATAAAATAACACAAAGAAGACCAGGAGATGTAGCTACTTGCTATGCAGACCCATCTAAGGCAAAACGAGAGTTGAATTGGGAAGCAGAAAAAACATTAGAAGATATGTGTAAAGACTCATGGAACTATATAGCAAAGAAAAATGGAAATGTTTAGAAATTAAAAGAAAAACACTTGCAATTTTACAAAAAATAAAGTATAATATAACATATGTTATATAGAAAACATAAATGAGACAAAGTAAAATAAAGGTTATTTAAAGAGAGGATTAGTCAATAGGCTGAAAGCTAATCTAAAAAAACATATTTGAAAAACTACCTCATTGTTTCTAGCAAAACTAGACGTATGCTTGCGTTAAAAGCTAATTAAGTAAAAACAAGGATGGAACCGTGTAAATAGCACTCCTAGGCATATAACTATGTCTAGGAGTTTTTATTTGGCTCAATTAGGGACAGTCCCCAATTGTCCAATTTGCTCAATTTGGGACACCCTTAAAGAAGGAGGAAAAAATAAAATGATAAAAATTGAATTAAAAGATGGCTCTAATATTGAAGTAGAAAAAGAAAGTTCAGTATTAGATGTAGCAAAGAAGATTAGTGAAGGATTAGCAAGAGTTGCTTTAGCAGGAATTGTTAATGGAGAGGTGAAAGATTTAAGATATGAACTAAATGAAGACTGTAAACTAGAGATTGTAACTTTTGATAATTTAGAAGGGAAAAAAGCATATTGGCACACAACATCACACATAATGGCACAAGCTATAAAAAGAATTTTTCCAGAAGTAAAATTAGCAATAGGACCTTCGATTGATAATGGATTTTATTATGATTTTGATGTGGAAAAACCATTTACAGAAGATGATTTGGCAAAAATTGAAAATGAGATGAAAAAGATAATTAAAGAAGATTTAGCAATAGAAAGGTTTACATTACCAAGAGATGAAGCAATTAAATTTATGAAGGAAAAACAAGAACCTTATAAAGTAGAATTAATAGAAGATTTGCCAGAAGATGAAGAAATTAGCTTTTATAAACAGGGAGAATTTACAGACCTTTGTGCAGGACCACATGTTATGAAAACAGGAAGTATAAAAGCAGTAAAATTATTAACTACATCAGGTGCATATTGGAGAGGAAATGAAAAGAATAAAATGTTACAAAGAATTTATGGAATTTCTTATCCAAAAGCAAGTCAATTAGAAGAATATTTAAATATGTTAGAAGAAGCTAAAAAAAGAGACCATAAAAAATTAGGAAAAGAATTAGAGTTATTTATGATGACAGGAGAGGGTCCAGGATTTCCATTTTTCTTACCAAAGGGTATGGTATTAAGAAATGTATTAGAAGATTACTGGAGGAAAATTCATACTTTAAATGGCTATCAAGAAGTTAAAACACCAGTAATGTTAAATGAAGAGCTATGGCACCGTTCAGGTCATTGGGACCATTATAAAGATAATATGTACACAACAAAAATTGATGAACAAGACTTTGCCTTAAAGCCAATGAACTGTCCAGGGGGAATGCTTGTTTATAAAAGCAAGATGCACTCATATAAAGATTTACCTATAAGAATGGGAGAATTAGGCTTAGTACATAGACATGAAAAGTCAGGACAATTAAACGGATTGTTTAGAGTAAGATGTTTTACTCAAGATGATGCACATATATTCTGCTTGCCAGAACAGATTGAGTCTGAAATTATAAACTTAATGCATTTAATTAATCAAGTATATAGTTTATTTGGTTTTACATATACAGTTGAATTATCAACCAGACCAGAAAATTCTATGGGAAGCGATGAAGAGTGGGCAACAGCAGAAAACGCATTAAAAAAAGCACTAGAACATGAAAATATGGAATATGTAATAAATGAAGGAGATGGGGCATTTTATGGTCCTAAAATAGACTTCCATATAAAAGATAGTTTGGGAAGAGATTGGCAATGTGGAACAATACAATTGGATTTCCAAATGCCAGAAAGATTTGATTTAACATATATAGGACAAGACGGAGAAAAACACAGACCAGTTATGCTTCATAGAGTAGTTTTCGGAAGTATAGAAAGATTTATAGGGGTTTTAATAGAACATTATGCAGGCGCATTCCCAACTTGGTTAGCACCAGTACAAGTAAAAATTCTAACAATATCTGATAAACAAAAAGCCTATGCCAATAAAATAGTAGAAAAATTAATGAATGAAGGCATAAGAGTAGAATTAGATGATAGAGAAGAAAAAATAGGATATAAAATAAGAGAAGCACAACTTCAAAAAATTCCATATATGCTAATAGTAGGAGACAAAGAAGTAGAGACAAATGCAGTAGGTGTGCGTGCAAGAAAAGATGGCGACATAGGACAAATGCCAATAGACGAATTTATTTGCAAAATTAAAGCAGAAATAAAAGAGTACAATTAGGGACAGTCCCTAATTGTGCTTTTTTCTCAATTTGGGACACCCCTTGATTAAAAATAATTAAAAAATGTTTTCTTTTTGTTGTGTTTATGATATACTCTAAACATAATGGTTAGGAGGGAAAAAATGCCAGAAACTACCAATGATGAAAAGAAAATTATAAAACAAAAATTGGAATATATAGGTTTAGATTTGGAAAATATACCAGAGTTTTTAAGAGAATTTAAACCTCTTAATTTTAGACCATTAGAGTCTTATGATGAAGCATACAAGGTATATAAATATATAGATATTGAAGAAATTCAGATATTAATAACACCTACAGATAGATTAACAAATTTAAAAGAAAAATATAAGCTATCAGCTTCTATTAGTGAGTATCTAGATACAGAGCAAGAAGAAAATATCGAAAAATTTGTTAAATTCCTAGAGCTTTTAAAAAACTTTAAGATAGATGATGTTAAAGAAATAGAAGATGAACAAAAGTTATTAAAAAGTAAAATACCATTTGAAGTGAAGTATAAGAATAATTTTATATGGCAGATATATTATTCTGATTATAATGATAGATATTTTATGCTAGTTCCATCCAAAGAAATGAATAATCCAGAATTATTTTATATATTAAAAAAACAGATAGAATGTAAAAAAAATAATGTTAAAGAAAAAATATTTGTACCAATAAGTCATTTAGATTATTCAGGGCGATATTTAAAAAAGTCAGAGATATCAGATGTGGAAAATTATTTATGGTATTTTACAAAGCAATGGCCAGATGTATTTGAGGTATATGATAATAAAGAAAAACTATATGTGCAAATTATAGGACAAATTGATGTTTATGAAAAAGTTCTAAGCACTTATAGAATAGTGTTAAAAGACAAAGAAGCAGCAGTTAATTTTTATAAATTGCTAAAGGCATTATTTATTTTATCAACTGGAGCAGAAGAGCAGTATAAGTTTAATTTAAAAATAAATAAAGAGGCAGGGATAGATTTTTTCTTTGAACAAGAAAAAATAGAGTATATAAAATTGCCTAATTTTATAAATAACCAAGTAAATAAAAAAATAAAAGATATAGAAAATGTTAAATTAGAAATAGTTGAAAGAACAGCAAAGTTACAAAAGTTAAAAAAAATAAATGAAAGTAAAATAGAAGAATATTTGGAAAAGCAAAAACAAATTTCTACTTTTTTGGAGTGTAAAAAAACTTTTTTAGGAAGAGTTAGATATTATTTTAAAAGTAAAAACATTAAGAAAGAAATTAATAATAATGAAGAAAATATTAAAGAAGATAAGAAACAAGAGCCAGAAGTTTTATATGAAAGAAAAGAACAATATACTTTAGAAGATTTAATAGGTCTTTGCACAAGATTAAATAATAAGAATGAAGAAAATAAAAATAAACAATTGGATATAAAGGCAATAGAATTAAAAATTACTAATTTATCTAAAAAAATAGAAAATGCAGAATTATATATAAAAGAAATAGAAAAGCATAAAAAAAGCATTTTTGAGTTTTGGAAATTTACTAATAAAGATGAACTTCCTAGCTTGCAAGAAGGAGATATTGAAGAAGAAAGCCATAAAGAAAAAATAGAAAAATATTTTGATTATGAAGAGGACATTGAGGATTTTGGCAAAAAAGCCGATGAATTGCAAAGAAGAAAGTTATCCAAAAATGAAACAGATGCTGTTTTTGCAGTAAAACAAGCTATGAATTCTATAAAGGCATTAGATAGTGATAGTGAAGACTTGAAACAAGAATTTGATCTGCTAAAAAAAGAGTATGAGAAAAATATAGAATATATTAATATGAAAGACTTTAACATATTTGGAAGTATGGTTGAGGATAAAACAAAAATAAAAGTTATAAATAATAAAAAACATAGAGAAATTGAAAAAGATAAATATAAAATTCTAAATATAAATTCAAATTCGGATGTTAATTTATATAAAGATAATTTAAAAAATTATTTAAAATTAATAAATGAAGCATTTGGCAAAATATCTTTATGTAGGAACATATCTGTATATAAACTTTCAAAAGAAGAACTATGTAAATTAGAAATATTTGATATAAATCCAAAAAATGAGTTGCAGAATGTGAAGAATAAAGAAGTAATGTATAAATTAAATTTACAAGAAGGTACTCCTATATTATATTACTCTAATATTATTTTTTATGAAAATTTTAATAAAACATTACCATTGGGAATGAACTTATCAACACAAATATTATTAGACATAGATAAATTAGAATTTGAGCTTATAAAAGAAAGTGAATTTAATATAAATATACAAAAAAATCAATTTGATTTTGAAATAAAAAAAGTTAAAGTAAAAGAGTACAATGTTAAAGGAAAAAATAAGGAATGATATGGAGAATATATGCTGAAAATCTTATATAGGGGCAAGATAATAGTCGATTTTTCCTATACAATATACAATAAAAAGAAAGAAAATTCTTTATTGAATTTTCTTTCTTTTTTCCATTTGGCTGATTGTAAAGTGGTACCGATGGTGGGACTCGAACCCACATGGTTTCCCGCCAGATTTTGAGTCTGGTGCGTCTGCCAATTCCGCCACATCGGCATATTTAAAATACAATATATATAATAACAGATTTTTTTTTATTTGGCAATACTATTTTGAAAGTTAAACTAAACTTTATTATAGAGATTCAAAACCATAAAAATATTTGTAATATAAAATAAAATATGCTAGAATATATAATAAATTTTACTAAGAAAGGAATAAAATTAAGATGAATATAGGAGTAGATATAGATGATACAATATCAAATTCTTTTGAAATTATTTTTGGAGACTCTCAAATTTTTGATATAGAGGAAATGAATGGAACGGGAAAGGTAAAAAATATAGGTAATATACCAAATCATTATTATATAGAAAATATGTATGATTGGGATGAAAAATCTATAGAAAAATTTTGGTATAAGTATTTCAAAAAAGTTTTGGTAGAAGCAACACCAAAACCATATGTAGCAGAAATACTAAAAAAATTAAAAGATGAAGGAAATAAAATTTACTTAATAACTGCAAGGTATGAACAAGAAGGAATAGAAAGCGTAGAGAATCTGACAAAAGAATGGTTAGAGAAACACAATATAACATATGATAAGCTTTTAATGAACTCGGAAGACAAACTAAAAATAGCACAAGAAAACAAAATAGATATATTTATAGATGATTGCTTAAAAAATTGCAAAGAAGTAGCAGAAGGAAAAATAAAAACGTATATGTTTGCAAGCATTGGAAACATTATGGTAGATTCAAAAGATATTGAAAAAATATATTCATGGCCACAATTTTACTTTGAAGTTAATAAATTTACAAAAAATTCACAATAAAACTATATAAAAAATATAAAAATATTATAAAAAAAGAAATATATCAAAACTAACAAGGAGGACAAAATGTTAAAAATTTTAAGAAATCTGAAGGAATCATTTTTCTCTGTTATAATTATAGTACTATTATTATGCTTACAGGCAGCTACAGATTTGGCATTACCTGACTATACATCAAAAATTGTAAACATAGGAATACAACAAGGTGGAATCAAAAATGTTTCACCAGAGGTAATAAGAAAAAGTCAAATGGAGAATGTATTATTATTGACAACAGAAGATGAAAGAATAATAGACAGTTATACCTTAATATCTAAAAAAAGTTTAGAAACTAAAGAATATGCAAAATACTTAAAAAAGTATCCAGCACTGGAAGAACAAGAAATATACATACTTAACAATTTAAAACAAGAAGAACAAGAAGAACTAAATTCCATAATGGCAAGACCTTTAATGATGTTATATAGCATTACAAGTGAAGAAACAGCACATGAATTAAAAAACAAAATATTACAAGAGTTTCCAAAAACACAGCAAAGCATACTTGAGCAAATGGATTTATTAAGCATAATAAAAACTATGCCAGAAGAACAAAAGAATAAAATGGTAGAGGAAACTAGTAAATTAATAGATGAAAAATTAGGCAATATGACAGAACAAGTTGCAATACAAGCGACTAAGCAAGAATATGTAGAAGTGGGCATGGATTTAGATAAAATTCAAAATAATTACATATTTATTACAGGAATGCAAATGTTAGGAGTAGCTTTAATAAGCATGACTGCGGCAATAATAATAATGTATTTATCATCAAAAGTAGCCGCTAAGCTAGGGCAAAACCTAAGGGATAAAGTATTTAAAAAAGTTTTGGGATTTTCAATAGAAGAGTTTAAAAACTTTTCTACAGCTTCTCTAATAACTCGTAGTACCAATGATATACAACAAATTCAGAATCTTATTACAATGCTATTTAGAGTAGTAGTATATGCTCCAATAGTAGGTATAGGTGGATTTATAAGGGTATTAAATAGAAGTAATACATCAATGGCATGGATTATAGGGTTAGCAATTTTATGCATAATAGGAATAATGCTACTTTTATTTATTATAGCAATGCCCAAATTTAAAAAATTGCAAGAATTAGTAGATAAATTAAATTTAGTATCAAGAGAAATACTAACAGGTTTGCCAGTAATAAGGGCATTTAATACAGAAAAAAAAGAAGAAAAAAGATTTGATAGTGCAAATCAAATTTTGATGAAAACAAACATATTTGTAAATAAAGCAATGAGTTTAATGATGCCTGCTTTAATGTTTATTATGAATTCAATAGCACTATTAATTATATGGGTTGGGGGACACAATGTTGCAGAAGGAAATATTCAAGTTGGAGACATGATGGCTTTTATACAATATACAATGCAAATAGTAATAAGCTTTTTAGTTATTGCTATGATTGCAATAATGCTACCACGTGCTCAAGTCTCAGCAAATCGTATAAATGAAATATTGGAAAAAGAACCAAGAATAAAAGACAAAGAAGAAACAAAAAACTTTGATGGTAGCAAAAAGGGACTAGTGGAATTTAAAAATGTTTCATTTAGATATCCTGACGCAGATGCAGAACTATTAACAGATATCACATTTACAGCAGAACCAGGAAAGACAACTGCAATAATAGGAAGTACAGGCAGTGGAAAATCAACTATTGTAAATTTAATACCACGTTTTTATGATGTAACAGGAGGAGAACTATTAATAGATGGTGTTAATATTAAAGATGTACCTCAACATGAATTGAGAAAAAGAATAGGATTTGTTCCACAAAAAGGACTTTTGTTTTCAGGAACAATAGAATCAAACATAAAATACGGCAATCCAGAAATGTCTGACGAGCAAATGAAAGAAGCTGCTAAAATAGCACAAGCAACGGAATTTATTGAAGCAAAGCCAGATAAATATAAATCAGAAATAGCACAAGGTGGAGCAAATGTATCAGGAGGTCAAAAACAACGTTTATCAATAGCAAGAGCAATTGCAATAGACCCAGAGATATTTGTTTTTGATGATAGTTTTTCTGCATTAGATTTAAAAACAGATAGTAAATTAAGAGCAGCTTTAGCAACAAAAACTAAAGATAAAACAGTAATTATAGTTGCACAAAGAGTTAGTACGATTTTGAACGCGGATCAAATAATTGTACTAGAAGAAGGCAAAATTGTTGGAATAGGAACACATCAAGAACTTATGAAAAAGTGTGATACATATTCACAAATAGCATTATCACAACTTTCAAAGGAGGAATTAGAATAATGAATAATCAAACCAAAAAGCCTCCTATGGGAGGAATGGGACCAAGCAAAGGGCCAATGTCTGTTGAAAAGGCAAAAGATTTTAAAGGTACTACTAAAAAATTATTAAACAATTATTTATCTAATTATAAAATTGCAATTATTATAGTAATAATATTTGCAATAGGAAGTACAATATTTTCAATAGTTGGACCAAAAATATTAGGAAATGCAACAACAGAAATATATAATGGATTAATAAGCAAAATATCAGGTGGAGAAGGAATAAATTTTCAAAAAATATTAGAAATACTATTAACCCTATTAGGCCTATACCTAATAAGTATGCTGTTTTCAGCAATACAAGGCTTTACAATGACAGGAGTAGCACAAAAATTAACATATAAAATGCGTAATGAATTAATAGAAAAAATAAATAAATTGCCGATGAAATATTTTGATAAAAGAACTAATGGAGAAGTACTATCAATAATTTCAAATGATATTGATACATTATCTCAAAATCTAAATCAGTGCATTACACAAATAATAACATCAATTTGTACATTAATAGGAATATTAATAATGATGCTCTCAATTAGTTGGCAAATGACTATTGCTTCTTTAATAATATTACCAGTGGCTGCATTATTAGTAAAGAAAATAGTATCAAAATCACAAAAGTATTTTAAAAATCAACAAGACTACTTAGGCCACGTAAATGGTCAAGTAGAAGAGATATATGGTGGACACACAATAGTAAAAGCTTTTAATAGTGAAAAAACAGTAATAAGTGAGTTTGAAAAAGCAAATCAAGAATTATATAGCTCAGGATGGAAATCTCAGTTTTTATCAGGATTAATACATCCTGTAATGAATTTTATAAGTAATGTTGGATATGTAGCAGTAGCAATTTTAGGCGGTTATTTTGCCGCACAAGGAAAGATTACAGTAGGAAACATACAATCTTTTATACAATATAACAAGCAATTTACACAGCCAATAAACCAAATTGCACAGGTTTCCGGTATGTTACAAGCAATGGTGGCAGCCTCAGAAAGAGTATTTGAATTTTTAGAAGAACCAGAAGAAATAAAAAATATAGAAAATCCTAAAAGTACAGAATATATAAAAGGAAATGTGCAATTTGAACATGTTAATTTCGGATATGATGCTGACAAAGTAATAATAAATGATTTTAATGCTAATATACAGAATGGTCAAAAAATAGCCATAGTAGGACCAACAGGTGCTGGAAAAACAACAATAGTAAAACTTCTTATGAGATTTTATGATGTAAATAGTGGAGCAATATTACTAGATGGAAGCAATATAAAAGAATTTGACCGAGGAGAATTAAGAAGAGTATTTGGTATGGTATTACAAGATACATGGTTATTTGGAGGAACAGTAAAAGAAAATATAAAATATGGAAAAGAAGATGCAACAGACACAGAAGTAATAGAAGCTGCAAAGGCAGCTCATGTACATCATTTTATAAAAACATTACCAAAAGGATATGATGCATTAATAGATGAAGAATCAAGTAACATTTCTGCAGGTCAAAAGCAATTGCTTACAATAGCCAGAGTAATTTTAACAAATCCGAAAATATTAATATTAGATGAAGCAACAAGTTCTATAGACACAAGAACAGAACAACAAATACAAACAGCAATGGACAATTTAATGAAGGGCAGAACTAGTTTTATAATTGCACATAGGCTATCAACAATAAAAAATGCAGACTTAATACTTGTAATGGAACATGGAGATATTGTAGAGCAAGGAACACATAGTGAATTATTAGAAAAAAATGGAGCATATGCAAGACTATACAATTCTCAATTTGATTTAGAAGAATGAAAAGAAAAATGAGTTTTGAACTCATTTTTTATATGTTCTAAGAAGTATATTTTAAAAAATATTGTAAATAAATAGAAAATATTGTATAATATTGGTAAAATTTAGGGAGGGCGATACTATGAAAAGAATTTATTTTGCAGCACCTTTGTTTAATGAAATGGAACTTAAGAGAAATGAAGAATATACTATATTGTTAGAAAAATGGGGATATGAAGTTTATTTACCACAAAGAGAAGCGGGACTTTCAGCACAAATTTTAAAGGATGAGAGCAAAGATAAGTTGGAAATAAACAAAAGAATATTTAATACTGATTTAAATGGAATAAAAAATTGTGATATTTTAATATTTTTTCTAGATGGAAGGGTACCAGATGAAGGTGCTTGTGTAGAATTAGGAATTGCATATGCTTTAGGAAAGAAGTGTATAGGATATAAAACAGATGATAGAAATTTAGATTTTACAGGTGATGATAATTTATTTATAGAAGGATGTATGGATTTTAAAGTAATACATAATAAGGAAGAATTAAAAAAAGCATTAATGGAGAATTAATATATGGATTTGTTTGTTAAATTAACGATTACTGGTCTTATATTCTATACTATATTTTTTTATATTAGGACTAAAATCTTCTTAAATAAAGCGATAAATGAGAAAAATAATATAAAACAAATAGAGCAAAAGAGTAGAGAAATAATAATTGCAATTCCTGTTTTAAGAGAGCAAAATTGTATAGAAAATACAATAAAGTATTTTAATACAATTACTAAAGATATACCAATAATATTAATAACAACTCAAAAAGAAATAAAAGAAAATCTAACAAATGAAAAAACAACACAAGATATAATAGAAGAAAAAATAGTAACAAAATATAAAAATGTGTATTGGATTGATTATCCATATACTACAGGATATATGTCAGATCAATTAAATTATATGCTTGAAAATTTAGAAAAAATTTTTAATAGAAAAGTAGATTTAGATAAAACATATTTAGCATTGTATAATGCTGATAGTAGACCAAATGAAAATACTTTTGAGGAAATAAGGCAAAAAATAGAAAACAACAATGTAGTGCAACAGTATTCGTATTGTATGCAAAATTATGAAAAAATAAAATGTATACCAAGAGGATTTTCAATATATCAATCTAATTTTGAACTTAAAACAGGGTTAATAAATAGTTTTTTCAAAAGTAATATACTATATACTCATGTCGTTGGACATGGGCTAATTATCAATATGAAATTATTAAAAGAGTTAGGAAACTTTAATACTGAGTTTTGGTGTGAAGATATATATTTAGGAATACAACTAAAATTTAATAATATAAAAATAACACCATTATTAACTTTGGAGAATATGGAAACACCTGATAGACTAAGTAAAATAATAAAGCAAAATTCTGTATGGTTTAAAACTACAAGTCAATTTTGGAAGATTTATAAAGATATAGTAAAAAAAGGACAAGTTAAAAATAAGATTAGAGGATTAATTGGAATTATTAATGAATTTAGATGTGCTATAAATTGGATAGGTTTTCCAATACTATTGCTAATATCAATTATAATTTCTATAATTGTCAAAAATTATGTATTACTATTGATAATCATAATTAGTTATTTTTTTTATATTATAGTAAATACAATGTGTACTATAAATGTAATTAATAAATTAGATGATAAAAAATATAACGTAACTCTAAATTTAATAATAGATGTTTTAATTGCTACAACTATATCAAATATAGGACCATTATATTCTATAATATTTAATAAAAAAGAGAAATATAAAACAGAGAGATGATTTTTATGAATGAAGGAAAAATTGTAATAGTAGAAGGGACATCTTGTGTTGGAAAGACAACTTTATGTGAAGAATTGAAAAAACTAGGATGGATTGTATTACCTGAGGCAATTAGATATTTAGAACAAGAAACAGGGAAAAGTGGAGATGAAGCATCTCCTATACCAGGTTCACAAGAAGAGGAAGAATATTATCAGGATCAACTATTTAGAATAGAAAAGCAGAAAATATTAGAAGCAAATAAATTAAAAAAACAAGGTAAAAAAGTGATAATAGATAAAAGTGCAATTGCAACAGTAGCTACAGCAAAAGCGTTTGAAGAACCAAAAGGGTTTAATGGAACATTTAAGAGAGCATATATGAAATATTGTGAAATGTTACAAGAACTGAAAAATGAAGGCTTAATAGAATGTGATGTATTCTTACTTTTAACGGCGGATTATAATACAATATGTGAAAGAAATAAAACAAGAAATCATATATTAGAGGGAATATGGCTTGAAGAGAAAACAATAGTAAGTCAAAGAGAAGTGCTTGAAAAAATGACAGATGAAATTGTTGGAAGTATTAGTAAAAATACTATTAAAAAGAAAGTTTTAGATACAAGTAGTTTAACAAAAAAGGAAGTTTTAGATGAATTTAATGAACTTTTAAATAATTGGGAAAGAAATGAATTAGAAATAGAGTAGGGAGATACAAATGATAGATTTACATACACATACAAATTATTCAGATGGTACATGGAATTTAAGAAAATTATTAGAAGAAGCAGAAAAGACAAATATTGAAGTATTATCTATAACAGACCACAATACAATTAATTGTTATAAAGAATTAGAAAAAATAAATATTAAAGATATATTTAAAGGAAAAATAATACCGGGAGTAGAATTTAGTACTGTATTTGATGGTGTAATGTTTCATTTATTAGCTTATGATTTTGAATATAAAAAATTAAATAATTTTATATCTGAAAATTATGAGAATAAGAAACCAGATTTAAAAAAAGAATTTAATTATATGATAGAAAGTTGTAAGAAAAATAATGTAAAAATAGGAAATCTAGAATATGAAGAATATAAAGGATGGCCAATAGATATTATTTTTCCTGAGATAAAAAAATATGAAGAAAATAAAAAATATTTTAAAGAAGAAGAATGGGATGATATAGATGTGTTCTTTAATTCTTGTGTGACGAACAAAAACTTTCCTGTATTTGTAGATTTTAGTATTCATTATCCTAAAGCAAATGTGGTTGCTGATGCGGTAAGAAATGCAGGAGGAAGACTTTTTGTAGCACATATTTTTAAATATCATTTAGAGGATACAATTAGCTTTTTAGATATATTAAAACAAAATAATATTATTGATGGTGTAGAAGTATATCATTCAAGTTTTACAGAGGAACAAATAAAATTTTTAGATAAATATTGCAAAGATAATAATTTACTTATGTCGGGAGGGAGTGACTGCCATGGAGAAAAGAAGGCTGATAGAAAAATTGGTGTAGGATATGGAAAATTAAATATAAGTAAAGAAATATTAAAAGCATGGACTAATAAAAATTAGTAAAATGTCAATAACATCAATAAGTATGAATTATATATTTTTTCGCCCTTCAAAGATACACAACACAATTTGATACAAAAGAATAAAGAATTCGTTTTAAAGTAATAACATATATGTAATTATTTTATAGAAAAAATACATAAAATCAAATGCCCCTAAACCGATTAGGGGCATTTACTTTTTAGTAATAAAGCTTAATATTTAATTTATACTTTTTATAAAAACAGCTAGTTTTTTTAGAGTATCACAACCAAGTTCAATCTGCTCATCTGTGAAAGTACTTAATATCACATTTGTTTCATGCTCTAAATTAGTATTTTTACCAAATAAAATATAATCAGCAGATGAATTAGTTAAATCACAAAGCCTTTTCAATTTCTCAATAGATAAACAACTTCCACCACGTTCAACTATTCCTAAATATTGACCAGAAATACCAAGCAGTTTAGAAAATTCCTCTTTAGACATATTCATACTTTCACGTATATTTTTAATTCTTAAACCAATTTCTTCTTTCATGTTTTACCCCACAAATATTTTATAATTTTATTTTAAAATTATAAATAAATTAAAAAGTGACAAAAAACGACACATATTAGTAGAAAAATATTACAAATTGTGATAATATATGAAAAAAAGTAAGAGGAGTATTTTTATGGAAAATAAAATGAAACTATTATTAATTGAAGATGATATTAATACTTGCGAGATATTTAAAAAAATAGAGAGAGCAAGAAAAGAAATAGAATTTATTAAAATTACAAATTCGGAAACAGAAGGATTAAAATGTGTAAAACAAAATACACCAGAAGGAATAATATTAGATTTAGAATTGACAAATGGTGAAGGGAGTGGATTTGGCTTTATAAAAGAGTTAAGAAAACTAAAGTTAAAAGCAATTCCTAAAATAATAGTAACAACAAATATATGTACAGACTCAGTTTATGATTATTTACATGCTAATAAGGTTGACTTCATTTTTTATAAAAAACAAGACAGCTATTCAGAAGAAAATGTCATAAATACACTATTATTGCTAAAAGGATATAGTGATTCTAGTGGTTATACAGTTACAACAGTAAAAAATGACGTAGAAGAATATGAAAAAGAAATATCTAGTAAAATAGATAATGAGCTAGACCTAATCGGAATAGGTTCACATTTGCAAGGAAGAAAGTATTTACATGATTCAATATATTATGCCATAACAAATAAAAATGAAGATGGAAAGTTTTCAATAATACAATACTTAGCAAAGAAATATAAAAAATCAAATAGTACAATAAGTAGAGCTATGCAAAACGCAATATTATATGTATGGAGAATATCTGCAATAGAAGATTTAACAACATATTACACAGCAAAAATTAATTATGAAACAGGAATACCAACACCAACGGAGTTTATATATTACTATGCAAGCAAAATCAAAAAAACAATTTAGCAGAATTAGGGACAATTAGGGACAGTCCCCAATTGTTCCATTAGCACAATTGGGGACTGTCCCTAATTGTCCCTAAAGTTCAAAAAAAATCAAAGAAAATCAAATATTTGAATTACCACTATTCACTTATGCCAATAGGTATAAGTGATATTTTTTATTTGTAAAAAATAAAAGATTGGTGGTGATACATATGGACATTTGGGAATGGATAAGATATGTATTAGGACTATAATTGTTTTTAAAAGTTGATATTTTAAGATGTAATTAATAAATATTGATTACATCTTTTTTTTAGTATATAATAAAAATATATTTCAGAAAGTGGTATAAATGTAATGAATAGTGATTTAATAATAAAACAATTTTCTGTTAACATATTAATATACTTAGTAGCTTTTAAAATATCAAATGTTAAAGATATAAACTATAAAAAAATCATAAAAGTTATTATTGGGACTATAATAACAACAACAATATATGCTATCTGTAAAGGTTATGTAAATGCAGTTTTTCTACTAATAATCTCATTTACAATACAATGCATATTCTTATCAATAATTATAAAAGACAATATATCAATAATAATATTAAATTTAGTATCAAATGCAATAACTTATATAATTTATACTTTGGCAACTTTAATAGAAATAATTCCTATGGTATATTTAAAAATAGAAAATAATACTCTTAATTTTATACTGATAACGCTTATTAGCCTTATTCTATTTATTCTTTTTTCGAAAATAAAGAGAATAAGGAATGGCATGAAGTTTTTAAAGAGATATAAAAATCAAGAATATATAGATATTATTGAAATTAACATAAGTGCGACACTTATTTTGGCTTATTGTCTATTCGGCAATTATTATGGAAATCTAACTAGACATATTTTAATCTCATTTATAATTTTGGGTATTATCATGTTTATTATGATTCAAAAAACTCTTATTTTATACTATAAACAAAAGTTATTAGAAAAAACAATGGCAGATTATGAAGAGGAAATAAAACAAAAGGACGAGATAATAAAAGAACTATCAGAAGAAAAATTTAAAATAAGTAAGGTTAATCATGAGTTTTATAATAGACAAAAATCGTTAGAAAAAGCAGTAAAAGATTTTATAAATAACACAAGTACAGAAATGGGAAATGAATTAACTATAATTAATAAAATAAATAATTTATCTAAAGAATACTCAAATAAAATGGAAAAAATTAAACAAGTGGAAAAACTACCTCTAACAGATGTAGAAGAAATAGATGAAATGTTCAAATATATGCAAAGTGAGTGCATAAAAAACAACATAGATTTTAGATTAAAAATTGAAGGAAATATAATTTCATTAATTAATAATATTATAGAAAAAGATAGATTAGTTACATTAATAGGAGATCACCTAAGAGATGCGATAATTGCAATAAATTCTGGGACTAATAAATTTAAAAGTATTATAGCAATATTAGGTATAAAAGATAAGTATTATGAATTTTGTGTGTATGACACAGGAGTAGAATTTGAAATAGAAACTTTATTAAAATTAGGATTAGAACCAGTGACTACACATAAAAATACAGGAGGGACAGGCATTGGATTTATTTCAACATTTGAAACAATTAATAAGTGCAAAGCAAGTCTAATAATACAAGAAAAAAACAAGGAAAATACTAATAATTATACAAAAGCTGTTATAATTAGATTTGATGGAAAAAAAGAATATAGAATTAAATCATACAGGGCGAATGAAATAAAAAAGCAAGTTAAAGACAACAGAATAATAATAGAAAAATAAAGAATATAAAAAGGAATGATATCTAAAATGGAAATGGAAAAATTACCAGATTTTTTACTAACAAAATTAAATAAAGATTATAGTCAAGAGGAAGTAATAAGAATATTAGAAGGATACAAAACAAAAAGAATTTTGTCATTTCGTGTAAATACTATAAAAACAACTGCAGAAGAAATAGAGCAAGAGTTAATAAAGAATGAGATAAAATATGAGAGGGTAAAATGGAGTAAAGATGCTTTTATAGTATTAAATAAAAAGGAAAATGAAATACAAGAAATGGATATATATAAAAATGGAAAAATATATTTGCAAAGCTTATCTTCTATGTTACCTCCTATAGTATTAAATCCAATGCCCAAAAACGATATTTTAGATATGGCAGCAGCACCAGGAGGAAAAACAACACAAATAGCAGCGCTTTCCAATAATGAGGCAAATATAACCGCTTGTGAAATAAACAAAATAAGGGTAGAACGATTAAAATATAATTTAGATAAACAAGGAGCTTCATCTGTATTTGTAATGTTAGAGGATGCAAGAAACATAGATAATTTTTTTTCATTTGACCAAATATTATTAGATAGTCCTTGTAGTGGAAGTGGTACAATCAATATAAATGAAAATAATTTAAATGAATATTTTACTACTGAACTTGTTGAAAGGTCTAAAAAACTTCAAATTGCCCTAATAAAAAAAGCAATTAAAATATTAAAGTCAGGAAAAGAAATGGTATATTCAACTTGTTCAATATTAAAAGAAGAAAATGAAGATATAATAAGAAAAGTTCTAAATGAAGGTATAGAAATTGTACCAATAGAATTTGATGGAAAAGAAACATTACCACAACTTTCAACAACAATAAAAGGAACACTATGCATATGTCCAACAAAATATTATGAAGGATTTTTTATTGCAAAATTAAGAAAAAAGTAAATAAATATATTATTTTAATTAAATATATGGTAAAATATTATACAATTTATTGGAAAGGGAAAGATTATGAGAAATATACTTACATACTTTATGCTTTTTTTTATTTATGCTATATTAGGATGGATAATAGAAACAACACTAGTTTCAATCGAAAAAAAGAAATTTGTAAATAGAGGATTTTTAATAGGTCCATATTGTCCAATTTATGGGTTTGGCGGACTAGCCATTACAATACTTTTAAAAAATTATACTAAAGACCCAATTGTGCTATTTTTAATGGCAGTAATAATTTGTGCTTGTCTAGAATATTTTACCAGTTATATTATGGAAAAATTATTTAAGGCTAGATGGTGGGATTATAGTAAAAAAAAGTATAATATAAATGGAAGAATTTGTTTAGAAACAATAATTCCATTTGGATTATTAGGATGTTTTGTTACATATGTATCTAATCCAATTATATTTAAATATCTTGAAATGCTTTCAGAATTGGCATTAAAAACAATATCAGGAATTTGCTTTACTATATTTTTAGCAGACAATATTATTTCATATAATGTTATAGCAAGTTTTAAGAAAACTGTAAAAACTATTAATAAAGGAGAAATAAAAGACAATACAGAAGAAATAACGAGAAAAGTAAGAGAAATACTAATGGGAAAATCATTTTTCAAGAAAAGGCTTATGGAGGCCTATCCAAATCTACAGGCTAAGATAAAAGAAAAAGCAAAACAAATAGCACAAAAGGCAAAAGAAGTAAAAGTAGAGATGACAGACAAAGTGGAAAATGTAAAAGAAAAAATAACGCAAAGTGCGAATGAACTAAAAGAAAATATAGAAGAAAAAATGGAAGAAGTGCAAAAAGAGATAAAGAAAAAACCTTCAGATGAAGGCAAAAAATAAGTTATTTTATAGCATTTCGAGCGAGTTCGTCACATCTATTGTTAAATTCATTATCAGCATGACCTTTAACTTTGTGAAAAATAACTTTATGAGTTTTGGTAAGAGCAACTAATTCTTGCCAAAGCTCTTTATTTTTTACATCTTTCTTATCTGAAGTTTTCCAATTATTTTTAATCCAATTATTAACCCAATTTTGATTAAATGCATTCACAACATACGCACTATCACTATATACATGAACAATACAAGGGAATTTTAAAAGTTTTAAACCTTCAATTACAGCAGTAAGTTCCATTATATTATTGGTAGTATTTTCTTGTCCACCAGAAATTTCTTTTTTATTATCCTTATACATTAAAATTGTGCCCCAACCGCCAGGACCAGGGTTTCCACTACAAGCACCATCTGTATATATAATAACTTCTTCCATAAATAATTTCTCCTTTTAATTGTAAATATTTTTATTATATGTTATTATAACAATAAATAAAAATCAATACAATACAAAGAGGTGAGTTTATGTCCAAAGTACTAGGAATAATAGCAGAATATAATCCGTTTCATAATGGACACTTATATCATATTAAAAAATCTATAGAAGAAACAGGTGCAAGTTCTGTAATATGTGTAATGTCTGGAAACTTTGTACAAAGAGGGAATACATCTATTGTGGACAAATGGACTAAAACAAAAATGGCTTTGGCAAATGGAGTAGATTTAGTTTTAGAATTGCCAACAATATATAGTGTTTCAAGCGCAGAAAACTTTGCAGAAGGTGCAATAAGACTACTAGACTCACTAAAAATAGTAGATACCATCTCTTTTGGGATGGAAGCAAAAGACATAGCTAGTTTAAACAATATAGCAAATGTTTTATATACAGAGCCAAAAGAATATACTACAATATTAGAACACGAATTAAGAAAAGGAGTATCTTTCCCTAAAGCAAGAGAAAATGCAGTAATGATGTATTTAAATGATATTAAACAATATGCAAATATATTAACTGGTTCAAACAATATATTGGCAATAGAGTATTTGAAGGCAATTAAAAAATTAAAAAGTAAATTAAATCCAATAGGTATTAGAAGAGAAAAGGTATTGTATAATGACGAAATTATTATTGATGATTTCGCAAGTGCTACAGCAATTAGAAAAATGATTGCAACAGGTCAATTTTCAGATATACAAAAAGTTATGCCAAAATCATCATATGCACTTTTAGCGGATGAATTAAGAAAAGGACACTATGTTTTAGATTTATCTAAATTTCAGAAGGAAATAATATATAATTTAAGAAAAATGTCAGTAGAAGAAATTGCACAATTAGTAGATGTCTCAGAAGGATTAGAAAATGCTATAAAAAATGCAGCAAATTCTAGTAATAATCTTGTCGACTTTGTAAATATTGTAAAATCAAAAAGATATACACAAACAAGAATACAAAGAATATTAATATATGCATTATTGGGAATTACAAATAGTAAAATGCTTGCTTTTAAAAAAGCAGTACCTTATGCAAGAGTTTTAGGATTTAATGAAAATGGTAAGCAGTTAATATCACAAATTGCAAAGAAAAACAAAAAAGTACAAATTGTAACCTCAGTAAAAAAATATATGGATGAATCTAAAAATAAAGTACTGAAAGAAATGTTAGAGACAGATATACTTGCTACAAATGTATATACTTTAGGTTATGAAAAGGATTCTTGGTCTAATTTAGATTATACAAACAAATTAGTAACAATGTAAAATTACAAAAATATTACGAAAATATTACATTTCAATTTTAATATTGAAATGTATATTTTTTTATCATATAATTTGCATAAGAAAATTCACATAATTGTATGCATAAAGTAATTCTATTAATTATTGGAGGAACTATCAATATGGAAACTTTTGCAACATATATATTGTCTGAAGAAGACTGGGTAAAAAAGCTAGAAATAGCCTATTATCTGAAAAAAAAAGTTAATATATTTTTTAATAATACTGTTATATTTAAAACAGTATTAGCAAAATTGTTTTTAGACCACACAGACCTAAAGCTTGACAAAAATTTGATTTTAACAGCTTGTGTATTATGTAACTGTAAAAAAGTAGACAATTTTTCAGACATGAATAAAGTAAAAACCTATGCAAAAGAAGGTGCAGAATATTTAAAAAGGCTTGGATTTGATGAAAGATTCTGTAGAATATGTGAGCAAATAAATAGATATAGTGGTTTAGAACCAAGAGAACCAGAAGCAGATGTTTTAGAACTAGTTGATCAATTTGGTGGAATGCTATTAGACAGACCAGAAAGAATAGGATTTAAATGTGATGAAGCATTAGTATTACTAGAATTTAGAAACTTAAAAGATAAAAATAATCGATATCTAGAAGAATTTAAGGATTTTGTAAACAGAATGGAGGCTATAAAGATATGAATGAAAATCGTGAAGTTATTATTCCAGGTGTATCTGGTGTTTTACGCTTTTTAGCTGATGGAATAAATAGTATTCCAGATGACAATAATATACCTGGAGCAATGAAAGAAATTTTAAAAAGATATTCCATAGCAAAAGGGAGAATACAAAATATTCCTTTAGCTGAATTAATAGAAGATACAGGCATGCAAATAGAGCAAAATGACAACGAGCAAACAAAAGTAAAACCTGCACCAACAAGTAGATTTTATGATGATTTGGGGTTAGGAGATAGATAATAAATATTAAACAAAAGATAAAAGGAGGACTAAAGAGCCTCTTTTTAAGTGAATAGATAATAACGAATGAAGAATAGTTAAAAATTAAGATACTAGAAAGGAAGGAGAAAAATGAGAGAAGTATTTGCAGATTTACATGTACATATAGGTAGGAGTGAAAATGGAAAACCAATAAAAATAACAGCAGCAAAAAGTCTTAATTTTGCCAACATAGCCAAAGAATGTGCAGACAGAAAAGGAATTCAAATAGTGGGTATTATAGATTGTGCTTCACCATATGTATTAGAAGATATAGAAAATTTCTTAAAAACCGGAGAGGCATATGAAATAGAAGATGGAGGAATAATATATAAAGACAAAGTATGTATACTATTAGGAAGCGAAGTAGAAACTTCTGAAGTTAGTAGAGATGGAAAATGTGGTGCGGCACATAATGTATGCTTTTTTCCACATTTATCAGATATAAAGGCATTTTCAAAAGAGATGAGCAACCATATAAAAAACATAACATTAAGTACTCAAAGATCTAATATTTCAGGATATGAATTAATAGATATAGTTGAAAAATATAATGGAATATTAATCCCTGCACACTGTTTTACTCCATTTAAGAGTTACTATGGAAATTGTGTAGATAAAATGAAGGATATATTTAAAGAAAAATTTAATAAAATATTTGCTATTGAATTAGGCTTAAGTGCAGATACATATTTAGCAGACATGATTTCTGAATTAGAGAATAAAACCTTTGTTACAAATTCAGATGCACATTCTTTGCCTAAAATTGCTAGAGAATATAACAAAATGATGGTAGAGGATATTAGTTTTAAAGAAGTGGTAAAAGCTTTAAAAAATGAAGATAACAGGAAAGTGTTATGCAATTATGGCTTAGATCCAAAATTAGGAAAATATCATAGAACTTTTTGTGATAACTGTAACCAAGTAATAGAGACGAAAGAACCTGTGGCAGTATGTCCTTATTGTGGTAGCAATAAAGTTACTTTTGGAGTATTTGATAGAATAGAACTAATAAAAGATAAAAAAGAAAGTAAAAGTCCAACTAATAGACCACCATATATATATCAAGTACCTCTTACGTTTATACCAGGTTTGGGAGCAAAAACAATTGATAAATTACTAAATGTTTTTGGTACAGAAATGGATATATTACACAAATTATCTAAAGATGATATTGAAAGTGTTGTTGGAGAAAAAGTAGCTAATACTATAATAAGTGCAAGAGAAGGAAATATAAAAATACAAGCTGGTGGAGGAGGAGTTTATGGAAAATTAACAGCAAGTTAAGTTCTAAATCTCATTTTATTGAATAGATATTATGTATAAAATATTAAGAAATAATGCAATACAATATATATCTAAAGAAGGAATGATAATAAAATGAGAAAAACATCAAAAAAAAATGTAACCACCGAGGTTATAAAAAAACACATATATGATAATATAAAGGAATATGCAATAGCTTCAATTTTATTCATAATAGGCATAATTTTAGGTGTTATATTTATAAATAATGCCAATGATTTACAAATAACACAAATAACAAATTATCTTAGCAATTTTTCTGGTTCTTTAAAAACAGATTATGAAATAGATAATTCCGAACTTTTAAAAAATTCTGTAAGAGATAATGTGATTTTGGCAATTGTAATGTGGTTTGTAGGTTCAACGGTAATAGGGTTACCTATAATATTTGGAATAGTAATTTTCAGAGGATTTTGCATGGGATATGCTATTTCATCTACAATTATAACATTTGGATTAGGAAAGGGGATAATCTTTGTTGTTTGTAGTTTACTACTCCAAAACTTAATTTTTATACCAGCTTTATTGGCATTGGCTGTTACCGGAATTAAAGTATATAAATCAATAGTAAAAGATAAACGAAAAGAGAACATTAAATTAGAGATAATTAGACATACATTATTTTCAATAATAATCTTATTTTTATTGTTGATATCAGCATTAATTGAGACATATATTTCAACAAATTTACTGAAATTGGCAATAAATTACATATAAAAATTTTTGAAAAAACTATTTACTTTTTAGTCGAAATTTGGTATAACATATATAAAGTTTATGTTAATTGAAAGAAGGAGTAGAACTATAATGGAAAAGCAAATCAAACTATTTTTAGAATTTTTAGAAAATGACAAAAGAGTATCAAAAAATACACTAGAATCATATAGAAGAGATATAATGCAATATGCAGATTATATAGAAGAAAATCATATGAACTACACTAAGATAGACAATGAAGAGATAGAAGAATATTTAGACTATTTGAAAGAAGAAGGAAAAAAAGCTTCAACAATATCAAGAAATTTAGCTTCTATTAGATCTTTTTATCAATATTTAATTAGAACTAAAAAAATAAAAAATGACCCTACAGAAAATATACAATCACCAAAAGTAGAAAAGAAAATTCCTAGTGTATTAACATCTCAAGAAGTAGAACTACTATTAGAACAACCTAAAAATGTGGACTTAAAAGGAATTAGAGATAAAGCAATGTTAGAATTTGCATATGCTACAGGAATGAGAGTGACAGAAATAATTTCTTTAAATATAGAAAATGTAAACTTAGAGCAAGGATTTGTTATATGCAATACTGTTGGCAAAAAAAGAAATATACCATTAGGTTCTATTTCACTAAAAGCTTTGAAAGAATATGTTGAAAAGGCAAGACCTATATTAATAAAAGATGAAAGTGTAAAAGCATTATTTGTTAATGTAAATGGAAAAAGACTAACAAGACAAGGGTTCTGGAAAATAGTTAAATATTATAAAGAACAAGCACATATTTCAAAAGATATAACTCCACATGTATTAAGACATTCTTTTGCAACACATTTATTACAAAATGGTGCAGATTTAAAAGCAATACAAACAATGTTAGGTCATTCAGATATATCTTCAACACAAGTATATATGCAATTTCAAGACCCAGCATTAAGAAATGTTTATAAAAAAGCTCATCCAAGAGCATAAGATAAATAAACTCTAGGCAAAAAAATACAACTTTGGGTTGTATTTTTTTCATTTATTGATATAATATTGTATAAATAATAATTGAAGGGGAGAGAACTCATATGATAAAAAGAGTAGCAATACTTGCTAATGGTGGAGATGTTTCAGGATTTAATGCTGTAATACGTGCAATCATAAAAACAGCAGAAAATAATAACATAGAATGTTTAGGATTTATAGATGGATATAGAGGATTATTACAAAACAATTTTGTACAACTTGCAACAGATGCTAGAGGGAATGCAAAAGGAATATTACCAAAAGGTGGTTCAATAATTGGGTCATCAACAAATGCAAATGTATTTAATTATCCTGTAGAAGAAAATGGAGAGAGAATATATAAGGATTTATCAGATATATGTGTTGAAAACATAAAAAAGGACGAAATAGATTGTTTGTTTACTTTAGGAGGAGACGGAACTCAAAAATCTGCAAGAGACTTATCTCTAAAAGGAATAAATGTTATAGGAGTGCCAAAAACAATTGATAATGATGTTGCTTGTACAGAAATAACATTTGGATATAATACAGCAGTATCTGTTGCTGCAGAAGCAATAGATAGATTGCATACCACAGGAGAAACACATCATAGAATAATGGTATTAGAGGTTATGGGAAGGTATGCTGGATGGATAGCGTTAGAATCTGCAATAGCTGGAGGAGCAGATGTAGCACTTATTCCAGAAATACCATATGACATAAATAGTGCGGCAAGAAAAATTATAAATAGAAAAAATAGAGGAAAATCATTTAGTATAGTAGTAGTTGCAGAAGGTGCAAAACCTATAAATGGAGATATTACAATAAGAGGCACAAGAGATAATGGCAAAGGAGTAGATAATACCAAATTAGGTGGCGCAGGAGAAAAGGTAGCAAGACAATTAGAAGAATTAACAGGACTAGAAGCTAGATGCACAGTTTTAGGATATATGCAAAGAGGAGGAAGCCCAACAGCATTTGATAGAGTACTTTCAACAAAATATGGGGCAAAAGCAATGGAACTGGCAATAGAGGAAAAATTTAATGTATTAACAGTAATAAAAGATGGCAGATTAGACTATGTTTCTTTAGAAGATGTAGTAGGAAATAATAAAGAAATTGGAGCAGTTTCTGGAAATACAGCAGAAAGTAACATAAGAAGAGTAAACTTAGATCACGATTTAGTAAAAACAGCTAGACACATAGGAATAAATTTAGGAGATTAAAATATAAAAAAAGGGGAAATTAACTTGGTAGATTTTAAAGAAATTATAGCAAAAAAGATAGGAGAAATTAGTAACATAGATTCAAAGAACATATACGAATTTATAGAAACTCCGCCAAATAAAGAGATGGGAGATTATGCGTTCCCATGCTTTAAATTAGCGAAAGAATTAAAAAAAGCACCACAAATTATTGCAAATGACTTAAAAGAACAATTAGTATTTGAAAATAATGATATTACAAAAATAGACATAGCAGGAGGATATTTGAATTTTTATGTTAATGAACAAATGCTTATTTCAACAGTTCTTAAAGAAATAGAGAAATCAAAGGAAAATTATGGCTCAAGTAATGTAGGACAAGGAAAAAATATAGTAATAGATTATTCTTCACCTAATATTGCTAAACCTTTCCACATTGGACATCTACGTACAACAGTAATAGGAAATAGTATATACAAAATATATAAATTCTTAGGATATAATTGCATAGGAGTAAACCATTTAGGAGACTGGGGAACACAGTTTGGAAAATTAATAGAAGGATATAAAAGATGGGGAGAAGAGTACAATATAGAAGAAAATCCAATTGATGAGTTGACAAAAATTTATATAAGAATAAATAATCTTTGCAAAGAAGATGAAAGTGTACTAAATGATTGCAGAAATAATTTTAAAAAACTTGAAGATGGCGATGAATATTGTACCAAATTATGGAAAAAGTTTAGAGATTTGAGCATAAAAGAGTTTCAAAGAGTATATGACATGTTGGACATTCATTTTGATTCATTAAATGGTGAAGCATTTTATGCAGACAAAATGGCAGAAGTTGTACAAATACTAGAAAAAACAGGTAAATTAGTAGAATCTGAAGGGGCAAGAATAATAGATTTATCAGATAAAAATATGGCACCTTGTATAATAGGAAAGACAAATGGTTCTACAACATATGCAACACGTGATTTAGCTGCTATAATGTATAGAGCAAGAGAATATGATTATGACAAAAATATATATGTAACCTCTTATGAGCAAATTTTACATTTTAAGCAAGTATTTGAAGTAGCAAAACTACTAGGATTAGATGAAAAGTATACAGATAATCTAATACATGTACCTTTTGGAATGATTCAGTCAAAAGATGGTAGAATGTCTACAAGAGAAGGAAATGTAATAAAATTGGAAGATTTACTAAATGAAGCAGTCTCAAGAGTAGAAACAATTATAGATGCAAAAAATCCAAACTTGGAAGACAAAAAAGAAATAGCAAAGAAAATAGGAATAGGTGCAGTAATATTTAATGACTTATATAATAGCAGAATAAAAGATGAAGTATTTGATTGGGATACAATGTTAAACTTTAATGGAGAGACAGGACCATATATACAATATATATATGTAAGGACAAAAAGTGTATTAGATAAGTCAGGTTATGTTCCAAAATTAGAAAGTATAAATTTCGAGAAATTACAAGATAAAAAGTCTTTAGAAATTGTAAAACTAATTTACAATTTTGGAGAAATTGTAAAACAGGCTGCTGAAAAGTATGAACCATACATATTAGCTAGGTATCTAATAAGTCTAGCACAAGCTTTTAGTAGTTTTTATAATGAAAATAAGATAATAGGAGAAGACCAACAAGTTCAAGATGCACGATTATATTTAACATATGCAACAGGATTAGTATTAGAAAAAGGTGCAAATTTATTAGGAATAAAAATGCCACAAAAAATGTAATTTTAAAGGAGTAATAATGCAAGCAGAAACCAAAATAGAAGAAAAAAATATAAAAAAATTTACACTAACCACTTTATTGGCATATTTCATAATTTATAGCGTAGTTGGATTTGTTATAGAAACGATATTTGGATTGTTAACAAAAGGGGTTTTAGAAAGTAGAAAGAGTTTTATTTTAGGGCCATTTTGCTCAATCTATGGACTTGGTGCAGTAGTAATGATTGTAGCATTACAAAAGTTCAATAAAAATAATTATACATTATTTTTGGGAGGATTTTTAGTAGGTTCAATTATAGAATATTTAATAAGCTTAATAGGAGAAGCATTGTTTCATATGGTATGGTGGGATTATTCTGACATGGCTTTTAATATCAATGGAAGAATATGTATTGCTTATTCTATGTTTTGGGGAATTTTAGCAATTTACTTAATGAAGCATTTTAACCCTAAAGTTGATAAATTTTTAGCAAAATTTTCAGATAAGCAGTTAAAAACAGTAGTTACTATAATTATGATTTTTCTTATAATAGATATGATAATCACAGGAATAGGATTAAAAGTATTTTTTATGAGACTTATAAATGAAAACAAATTAGAATTAAATGTTGAAGAAAAATACATAGAAAGATATGTAGGCAAATATGAAAAAATGCCAATGAAAGAATTGGCAGATAAAGTATTTTCAAATAAATTAATGTTAAGGACCTTCCCAAATCTTAAAATTACAAATAAAGATGGTAATATTGTTCTAATTAGAGATGTATTAAGTGATATAAAACCATATTATTTAAAAATATTTACACCTAAAACAATTGACAAAGTAGGTGCAACAGAATAATATATAGTATAATAAACAATCTTAGATACAAGAAAGGAATGTGGAAAAAATGAGAAAATATTTTGGAACAGATGGAATAAGAAGAATCGCAAATACAGAGCTTTCTCCAGAATTAGTATATAGAGTTGCAAAGGCTGGTGCATATGTTTTGTCAAAGCATACAAATCATACACCAACAATATTAATAGGAAGAGATACAAGAATTTCAGGCACATTAATAGAAAGCGCTATGGTGGCAGGTTTTTTAAGCTATGGAGCTAATGTGAAAATGTTGGGAGTAATGCCAACACCAGGAGTAGCATATTTAACAAAGAAATTAAAGGCAGATGCCAGTGTTGTAATTTCTGCTTCTCATAATACATACGAATTTAATGGAGTTAAATATTTCAGTAATAAAGGAATGAAAATACCAGATGATATAGAAGAAGAAATAGAAGAAATAATGGATTCAGATAAATTAACAGATTTTACAGCTGTAAAGGACAAAATCGGAGTTTCGGAAATAAGAACAGACTTATTAGATGAATATGTATATTTCTTTAGAAAAAATTTTGAGGAGGATTTTGAAAACTACGAAAAAGATAATTTTGTAGTAGCTTTGGATACAGCAAATGGAGCGACATCTGTTGTTGCAGAAAAAGTATTTACAGCTTTAGGGATTAAACACTATATATTGAATAATACACCAAATGGAATAAATATAAACGAAAATTGTGGTTCTACACATTTAGATGTATTAAAAAAATATGTTGTGGAAAATAAGTGCAATTTAGGTATAGCTTATGATGGTGATGGAGACAGATGCTTAGCTGTTGATGAAAATGGAGAAGAAATTGATGGAGACAAACTAATAGCAATTATTTCTAATTATTTAAAAGAAAAGGGAAAACTTGCTAATAATACAATAGTAGCAACAGTAATGAGTAATTTAGGATTAAAAAAATATGCCGAAAATAATGGAATAACAATTAAGCAAACAAAAGTTGGAGATAGATATGTATTAGAGGAAATGCTAAAAAATGGATATAATGTAGGAGGAGAGCAGTCAGGACACGTTATTTTATTAGACTATAATCCAACTGGAGATGGAATATTAACTTCATTAATGCTAATAAAAATAATGTTGGAAAAGAAAAAATCAGCTTCTGAATTGTGTAAGATAATTAAAATGTATCCTCAAGTACTTGTAAATGCTAAAGTTAGTGCAGAAAAGAAAAAAGATTATGAAAATGATGAAGAAATTCAAAAAGCAATAAAAGAATTAGAAGAAGAATTTTCTGGTAATGGAAGAGTATTAATTAGACCTTCAGGAACAGAACCCGTAATAAGAGTTATGCTAGAAGGAGAAGACCAAGCATATTTACAAACAAGAGCTGAAAATCTTGCAAAGTTAATTGAGAAAAAATTGAAATAATATTAAGGAGTAAATAAAAATGCCAACGATAAATTTTACAAAGCCACTAATGATTGCATTAGCGCTAATAATATATATAGTGCTAGTGCAGATTGCAAATAAAAAAAGAAAAAGTATAATAATAGCACTAATGTTGTTTACATCTTTAATGATACTTATTTTTCAATCAGCAGAATATATATTGTTAAGTCCAGACACAGCAGAAGAAGTTAAAAAGACATTAACATATTCTATTATGGGAGATATGTTTTTTATATACTTGTCTTTCATATCATATTTATACTTAGATAAAAAATTCGAGAAATTAAAAACTAATAAGCCTAAAAAAAATAAAAACAATAAAGACTTAGACTGGTTTTGGAGTAAAACATAGGGGGAAGAATAATGGAAAAATTTTATATAACTACACCAATATACTATCCAAGTGGTAATTTCCACATAGGTACAGCATATACTACAGTTCTAGCAGATACCATAAAAAAATATAAACAAGCTAGAGGATATGATGCAAGACTTTTAACAGGCATGGATGAACATGGACAAAAAATTCAAGATGTGGCAATAGAAAAAGGCATGACACCACAAGAACATGTGGACGAAATGGCAGGACGTGCAAAAAAATTATGGAAATTAATGAAAATAGATTATGACGATTTTATTAGAACAACAGAACCAAGACACACAAAAATAGTGGAAAAAGTTTTTGATATGTTAATGGAAAAAGGAGATATATACCTTTCAGAGTATGAAGGGTGGTATTGTAAACCTTGTGAAACTTATTTTACACAAACCCAGTTAGTAGATGGAAAATGTCCAGATTGTAATAGAGAAGTAACAAAAATGAAAGAGGAAGCATACTTCTTTAATATGAAAAAATATTCGGATAGACTTATTAAATTTTATGAAGAAAATCCAAGTTTTATTGTTCCAGAGTTTAGAAAAAATGAATTATTTAATAATTTTTTAATACCAGGATTAGAAGATTTATGTGTAAGTCGTACAAGTTTCGATTGGGGAGTAAAAGTAAAGAAAAATCCAAAACATGTTGTTTATGTTTGGCTTGATGCATTAATTAACTATATTACGTCTCTAGGGTATATGTCAGAAGATGATTCTTTAATGAAGAAATATTGGCCAGCAGATTTGCAAATAGTAGGAAAAGACATAATAAGATTTCATGGATTATATTGGCCTATATTCTTAATGGCATTAGATTTACCACTACCTAAGCAAATATATGCACATGGATGGCTTCTGATGAAAGATGGAAGAATGTCAAAGTCAAAAGGAAATGTGGTATACCCTGAAGACATAATAGAAAAATATGGGTTGGATTCATTAAAATATTATCTATTAAGAGAATTAACTTGGGGACAAGATGCTTTGTTTACACCAGAAGGTTTTGTAGAAAGATTTAATTCTGATTTATGTAATGACTTAGGAAATTTATTAAATAGAACTATAGGAATGATAAACAAATATTTTAATGGAACTGTAGTAAAATACCCAAATGTAATATCAGAGATAGATAAAAGTTTAGAAGAAGTAACAAATGAATATATAGAAAAAATAGAAAAAGAATATGATACTTATCATTTAAGCAATGTTATTACAGAAACATGGGGACTAATAGCTAGGACAAACAAGTATATAGATGAAACAACACCATGGGTACTTGCAAAAGAGGAAAAAACAGAGGAACTAAAATCTGTTATGTATCATTTGGTAGAAAATCTAAGAAAAATAGCAATTTTAATATCTCCTTATATGAAAGATACATCAGATAAAATATTTACACAATTAAATATATCGGATAGTTTGAAAACATGGGATAGCTTAAAAGACAATACATTAATTACTAATTTAAAAGTAACAGATAAACCAGAAGTACTTTTTGCAAGACTAGATGTAGCAGATGAAATAGAATACATTAAGAGTATAATGAAATAAATATTGTAAAAAAGGATGTAATAAACATGGGAAAATTATTTGTAATAGATGGAACAGATGGAAGCGGAAAGCAAACTCAACTAGAAAGATTAAAAAACAAATTTGAAGAAAACGGAATAGCTTATAAATTAGTAAGTTTCCCAAATTATAATAGTCCATCATCTTCATTAGTAAAAATGTATTTATCTGGAGAATTTGGAGAAAATGCAAAAGATGTAAGCCCATATATAGCTTCTACATTTTTTGCGGCAGATAGATATGCAACATATAAAAAAGATTATGAAGAATATTATAAAAATGGTGGAATAATTCTTGCAGATAGATATACAACAGCTAATATGGTACATCAAGCAGGAAAAATATCAGATAAAAATGAAAGAGAAAAATTTTTAGACTGGCTTTGGGACTTTGAGTTTAATTTATATGGCTTACCAATTCCAACAGAAGTATTCTTTCTAAAAATGCCACCAAATAAGTCATTAGAATTAATGAAAAAAAGAGAAAACAAATTTACTCATGAAGCTCAAAAAGATATTCACGAAAGGGATGCAAAACATATTGAAGATAGCTACAATGCAGCTTGTGAAGTTGCAAAAAAATATAATTGGTACACAGTAGAATGTGTAAAAAATAATGAAATAAGGTCTATAGAAGATATACACAAAGAAATATATGAAGAAATCAATAAAATATTGGGAGAAAACTAATGATTAGTCAAAATGATAAAAAAATAAAAATTATTTTAATTGCAATAATTGTAATATTATTAATACTTATTTCAGCAGAGGTAGTTTATATTATTAAAAAAAGTAAAACAGTTAACACAGCAAAAGGTAGATTAGAACAAAATAGAACAATAGAAACAAGTGCAATACCAGACAATACTGAAATAAACAACATAACAGAGGAAAACAAAATTACAGAAGAAAATAAAATAGAGGAAAATAAAGTAGAAGAGAATGAAACCGACACAACTCAAAAAAATAATAATACAACAAGTGGAACAAGATATAAATTAGAAATTAATTGTCAGCAAAATGTTATAAATGTTTATGAAAAAGATATAAATGGAAAATATACAAAATGTATAAAAGCAATGCCATGCTCTACAGGATACGCGACACCTACAAGTGGTACATATTATTTAAAAAAATATGCAGGATGGGAATGGAAAGGTTTATTTGGAGATGTATATGGACAATATACTACACAAGTAACTGGGAACATATTATTACATTCTGTACCATACACAAGAAAATATGACAAATCTAGTTTGGAATATTGGGAATATGATAAATTAGGAACGGCAGCTTCAATGGGATGTATAAGACTTAATGTGGCAAATGCAAGATGGATATTTTATAATTGTGAAGCAGGAACACCAGTTACCTTTTATATGGATTCAAATCCAGGACCATTAGGAAAGCCAGCAAGTCAAAAAATATCTTCGCAAACAGAATATAGAGGATGGGACCCAACAGATCCAGATCCAAAAAATCCTTGGAACAATTATAATAAACCAACTCCACCAAAAGAAGATGAAAAAAATATTATAGAAAATGCAATACCAGACAATAATGAAATAGAAAATGATGTAAATGGAGTGGAAGACAACATAATTGAAAATGATATAGGGGAACTAGAAAACAATGTAGTTGAGAATGATATAAATGAAGTTGAAAATAATACTATACAATAGTAAAATACGAGAAAATATCTACAAAACCGTTGTGGCTACTTTACAAAAATGGGCGACTAGCAGTCGCTCATTTTTGTACCTTTACATATTTTAATCGGTAATCATCATATTATAAACTCTTTCATAATCTTTAGTATCGGGATAAGCCATATGTACCTGTGAAGCGTTTTTTCTTAGAAATTCAATTATTTCATATACATCAATCCAAATTTGGTTTACACCATCTTTTTGAACCTCATTAAAAATTAACTGTATTCCAAAATGCAAGTGAGGAATATTTATATTATTTACATTTTCTTTTGAACTGTATCCTGTCATACCAAGATAACCAATAACATCTCCTGCAGTAACTACTTGGCCTTCTTGTAAATCTTTAGCATATGGATGGTCTTTTCTTAAATGAGCATAATAATAGTATCTTTTCCTATCAAAACTTCTTATTCCAATTCGCCAACCACCATATTGATTCCAACCTAATGCTTCAACATATCCAGATTCAACAGCTATAATAGGAGTACCAATACTTCCGGAGTAAATCATTTCCAAGATGAACACGTCTATATCCATATGATCTAGAGGTTCCAAAATCTTTATAATGATTAAAACTATAATTTTTAGCAATAGGCAAAAAAACTTTTAATCCATATTTTTTTACATAAGTTTTGTTTCCATTGGCATCAGTAGTTTCAACTTCATATTCACCAATATATTCATGAAAAATAGAATCATAACTTTCATAAAAATAATTATATAGTTTCATATTAGATGTAAGTTCTTCCATAGATTTACCAGCTCTTATATTTGCTACTAAATTATCTAAATCACTTTGTTTAAATAAATTTAAATTACCACCATATTTACAACCTAAATAAGCCATTAATTCAATCCAATTTAATTTTACCTCTTCTTGATTATTGTGTGAGGTAATATCTAAATCTGAAAGCTTTTTTAAAATAGAAGAGCTACCTTTAAAATCTACCCATTTAATGTATGATGATTTGGCATCTTCTTTTAATTCTTCAGGGGGTAAATTAGAAATTTCATTTATAAAATCTTCACCAACAGAATTAGAATTTAATATATTTTCAATGTTTGTGTTAGTCTGAAAAAAACGGAATTTAAATATAGCTATATATATGACTATAGTAACTAAAAGGATAGTAGATAATAAAAGTAATAAATATTTAATTTTAGTAAGTTTAACAGATTTAATAATCAAAATATTTCACCTCGACCAATATATAGTAAATATATTATTAGATAAATGATAATATACATATAAATATTGATAGTTAAGTAATTTTATGATAATATAAAATCAGATTTTGAACATAAAAAAGGAGAACATTTATCAAAATGAAAAAATTTAAATTAAATATTAATAATTTAGATTGTGCAAATTGTGCTAGAGAAATAGAAGAAGAGCTCAACAAAAATAGTAAATTTAAAAATGTTGTAGTAAATTTTGGAACTTCAAAACTATCATATCAAGCAGAAGAAGAAATTCCAATAAATGAAATAAATAAAATAATTAAAAACATTGAACCAGGTGCAAGTGCATCTAAAGAAGAAGTTGCACAATCAAAAGATTTTCATGTGAGTATATTGATATTAGCTACAATGCTGGGGATAATTGGAATATATAGCAATTTGCCAAATATAATAAAGACATTATCATTAATAATATCATATGTTCTCTTACTTTATAAAACATTCATTAATGCTTGTAAATTATTAGTAAAATCAAAGATAATTAATGAAAATGCTTTAATTACAGTATCATGTGTTGGTGCATACTTAATAGGAGAACCAGCAGAAGGATTAATGGTTATTATATTATACACTATAGGAAAAATTTTAGAAGAAAAAGCAATAAACAATTCTAGAAAATCTATTAAAGATTTGATAAATATAAAACAAAATTATGCTAACAGAAAAGAGAATCAAGGAGTTTCAAAAGTAGACATTGATGAAATAAAAATTGATGATATTTTAATTGTAAAAAAAGGAGAAAGAATTCCTGTAGATGGCATTATAATAAAAGGACAAACAAAATTAGATGAGTCTGCATTAACAGGAGAAAGTGAATTTGTTGAAGTAAAAGAGAATAACAAAGTTTTATCAGGTTCAATTAATATAGAAAATGTAATAGAAATTAAAGTAACTAATCTATTTGAGGATTCAACTGTAGCTAAAATACTAGAATTAGTAGAAGATGCGACAGATAAAAAAACAAAAAGAGAGACATTTGTTGCAAAAGCAGGAAAAATATATACTCCTATAATATTCATATTAGCAATTTTAATTGCCATTTTTGCTCCATTAATATTTAACATTACTTATGCAGAAAGTATATATAGAGGATTAACATTTTTAGTAATTTCTTGTCCCTGTGCTATTGCTATTTCGATACCACTTTCTTACTTTACAGCAATTGGAGTTGCATCTAAAAATGGAATATTAATAAAAGGAAGTAATTATTTAGATAATTTGAGCAATGTAAATAAAATAATTTTTGATAAGACAGGAACTTTAACTAAAGGAGCATTTTCCGTTACAGATATTAAAATCTTTGACAACAATTATACAAAAGATGAAATTATAGACATTTTAGTTAAAGGAGAATCTTTATCAAATCACCCAATAGCAAAATCAATAATGCAATTAGCACAAGGAGAGATAGAAAACGTTGACGTAAAAGATTTTAAAGAACTTGATGGTAAAGGTATAACTTATTTTATCGCAAATAAAGAAATAAAGATAGGAAATAAAAATATTTGCAATTGTGAGCAAGAAGCTTTACTACATTTAAGTATTAATGGAAAACATGTGGCTTCAATAACAATAGATGACGGAATAAAAGACAATGCATATGATACAATTTCTCAATTAAGAGAAAATAATATAAAAACATATATGTTTACAGGTGATAAAAAAGAAATTGCGATAGATATAGCTAAAAAATTAAACATCGATGAAGTAAAATATGAAATGTTACCAACAGATAAATATGAAATGTATGAATCAATTATAGAAGACAATGATATTGTTGCATTTGTAGGAGATGGAATAAATGATAGTCCTGTACTAAAAAGAGCAGATATTGGTATTTCAATGGGAGGAGTAGGTTCAGAGGCAGCAATAGAGGCATCAGATATTGTTTTGATGTCAGATGATTTATCAAAGATTCCAAAGGCAATAAATATTTCAAAATATACAAATTTTATAATAAAGCAAAACTTAAGCTTTGCTATTTTTATAAAACTTGCTATATTATTATTAAGCATATTAGGATTAGCAAATATGTGGTTTGCAGTATTTGCAGATACAGGAGTTACATTACTTACAATTTTAAATACGCTGAGAATAAGAAAAAAACATACTAATATATATTAGATGAAAAAATTTTTAGTAAAAAAGACGTTAATGAAACTATGCTAAATCTCATTAACGTCTTTTATTTTTATATGACATAAAACAAAATACACAAAAATTGTAGAAGACTTCCAATGATACAACTAATATGGAATAAAGAGTGCATCCATTTTCGTCTTTTCCCTATAATATAAAGAATCGCTCCTAAAGTGTATACTATTCCACCAGATAATAATAATATAAAACCATTCATAGTTAATAAAGTAGGTAATAAATTTATTTTAAATATAATGCACCATCCCATTAAAATATAACAAATCATAGAAAATATTTTATATCTTTTTAAATCAATAGAATTAAAAACAATTCCTAATATTGCTAAGGCCCAAACAATTCCAAAAAGTGTCCATCCAGTAGTGAGGTCATATTGCCTTAATGTACATAAGGCAAAAGGAGTATAAGTTCCTGCTATAAGAATAAATATAGAGCAATGATCAATTATTTGAAATACTTTTTTTGCTGTGCCAGTAGGCTTTAAACCATGATATATACTAGACATTGTATATAGCAAAATTAGTGAAGTACCATAAATTGAACTTGCAATAACTCCATAAACATTATTGTGCAGAGCAGAAAATATGACACATAATACAAGTGCAACAACACCTAAGGCACCACCAATAATATGTGACACCATATTGAAGATTTCTTCGCCTTTACTATATGTAGGTAATACTCTATCAGCTAGTTTAACTCTATTCATTATTTTCCTCCTTGGTCAGAATTTGTTTTAACTCTTCATTTCTTTTTATTTTATTAGTAGTAGTTTTTATTAATGGTTCTGAAGTGAAAGTCATATGTTTTATATATTTATACATTGGAAGAGTTTTGTTAATATCTTTAATTTTTGCCCATAAAACCGCTTCTAAATCTTTTTCAGAAATATCTGGATATTTATTATTAACAAAGTCTTTATTGTAAACAATTTTAACAGCTACTTTGACATCATTTTTATCATTTCTATCAGGTAAGCCATAAACAAAAGATTCTTCGACTTCATCCAATCTATTAATTAATAATTCAATTTCTTCAGGAAAAACCTTCTTGCCATTTTTTAGAACAATTAAGTCTTTTTTTCTTCCTGTAATAAACAAAAAGCCATCTTTATCTATATAACCTAAATCACCAGTATAAAACCAACCATCTTTTAGTACAGCATTAGTTTGAGTTTCATTGTTATAGTATCCAAGCATTACATTAGGACCTTTTACAGCAATTTCTCCAATACCATTTGAATCAGGATTTTTAATTAAAATTTCTACACTATTCATAGGTTTTCCAACAGATCCATATTTAATACAGTTATCATTCTCAGCAGAAATAACAGGAGAGGTTTCTGTTAATCCATATCCTTGTACAAGGTGAATTCCAATTTGATTGAACCATTTAGAGACTTTCGAGTCCAAAGGAGCGCCACCAGAAACTATAAATCTCATATTTCCACCTAAAGCATTAATTAATTCTTTAAAAATTTTTCTTCTTATATCTATATGAAATTTTAATAAAATATTGCTTATTTTTATTGCAAAATTAATAAGTTTGGTTTTTCCTTGTTTTTCAATTTCCTTTATCATGGTTGAGTACATTTTATCTATTAATATTGGAACTCCAACAAATACAGAAACTTTATATTCTAATAAATTTTGCTTTATATATCTCAAACCATCAGGAAATACTGTTTTTAATCCGGCAGCTAACATAACTAACATTCCGGTAGAACCAAAAATATGGTGAAATGGTAAAAAAGCAATATTAACATCGGTTTCATAAAAAGACTCTACCAAAAGCATGTCATATATATTAGTAACAATTCCGTATTGATTTAACATAACCGCTTTAGATTGTGAAGTAGTTCCAGAGGTAAATAATAAAATACTCATATTGTATGGATCTACTTCGCAATTTATAAATGCATTATTTCCATTTTCAATTTCCTTTTTTCCATCGGAGAGTAGATTATTGAAACAAAGAAAATTAGGCAATTCATCAAAACATATAAAATGTTTTATATTAGTTTTATTAGATGCCTTTATTTCCTCTATAATATCTTTTAATTTCGCATCAAAGACAATAGCTGATGCTTCACTTCTAATTAATGAATTTTCTAATTCATCTGTTTGCAATCCCTTATCTAATGGAACAGAAACAATACCACCCAATAAATTACTTAAGTGAGCAATAGCCCATTTATAGCAGTTATGGCCTATTATTGCGACTCTTTTATTTTTTAATCCAAGTTTATATAAAGCTGTTCCAAAGGAATTTATATCATCTAATAGCTCTAAATATGTATGATTTATATAATTTATATTATTATCTTTTTTAACTTTTTCTGTAAAGGCTACGTTACTGGAAAAAACAGTAGCAGAATGATATAAAAGTTCTTTAATAGTTGTAAATTTTGGTATACTTTTGTTATAATTTATCATGGAATCCTCCTTGATTTATTTAAAACCATTTAATCTGGTTTCAAAAACCATTATATATTATAATGTATAATGTGTCAATAATAAAATAAATTTACACTAAAAGTTCAAAAATCTTTCACAATTATGTTATAATATATTATAAATCAATAAATAAAATAGTGAAAATTTAATGTATTTTAGGAAGGTTGGTAATATTAGTGTCATATATAGAATTTAAAAATGTTATTAAAGAATATAAAATGGGAGAGGTAACAATAAAAGCATTAGACAATACTAATTTTAGTATTGATAAAGGAGAATTAGTGGTAATAGTTGGACCAAGTGGAGCAGGAAAAACTACTACATTAAATATTTTAGGTGGAATGGATAGAGCATCGTCAGGTAGAGTTTGGGTAAACGATAAAGAAGTCACAAAGTTGAATAATAAACAACTAATTGAATACAGAAGAAATGATATAGGATTTGTATTTCAATTTTATAATTTAGTACAAAATTTAACTGCAAAAGAAAATGTAGAACTTGCAACACAAATATGTTCAGATGCCCTAAATGTAGATGATATTTTGGAAAAAGTAGGATTACAAGATAGAAAAAATAACTTTCCTTCTCAACTATCTGGTGGTGAGCAACAAAGAGTGGCAATAGCAAGAGCAATAGCGAAAAATCCTAAACTGTTGTTATGTGATGAGCCAACAGGAGCACTAGATTATAAAACAGGAAAGCAAATTTTAAAATTGTTACAGGATACCTGCAAAAAAGAAAAAATGACAGTAATAATAATAACTCACAATACAGCAATAGCACCTATGGCAGACAAAGTAATACACTTCAAAAATGGAATGGCAGAAAAAATTGAAATAAATGAAAATCCAATTTCAATTGATAATATAGAATGGTAAGGATAAGTGAAAAAGTTGAAAAAGTCATTAGTAAAAAATAATTTGAAAACAATAAAAAGAACAAAGAGAAGATTTATCTCTATATTAATTATGGCATTTTTAGGAGTAGGCTTTTATGCCGGGCTAGTTGCTTCAAGTCCAGATATGCTTGATAGTTTGGATCGCTATGCAGATACAAGTAATTTATATGATATAAACATTATTTCTACCCTAGGGTTAACTGATGATGATATTAATGAAATTAAAAAAATAGATGGTATAGAAAGTGTATATGGTATACAAACTAAAGATTCTCTTACCAAGGTAGAAGATAAAGAAAGTATATGTAAAGTAATCGAATATAATGAAAATATAAATATTCCAGTAGTAGTAGCAGGAAGAAATATAGAAAATGAAAATGAATGCTTATTAGATAGTGCAATTATTCGTACGGGAAAAGGTGCAGAAAATTATATAGGGAAAAAAATAGTTCTAGAAAATGAAGACAAAGATTCAGATAATAACCCTATATTTACTGTAAAAGAATTTGAAGTAGTAGGAATAGCTGAAACACCTATATATATATCTGGAGAAAGAGGAAATACTTCAATAGGAAATGGAACAGTATCGTTTTATATTTTTACGCAAGATAATGTAATAAACATGGATTATTATACTGGTGTATATGCAACAGTAAAAGGTGCAAAAAATGTTGTGACAAATAGTGATGAATATTTAGAACTAGTAAATCCAGTGGTTGATAAAATAGAAAACATTAAACAAACTAGAGAAGAAAATAGATATAATGAATTAGTGAATAAAGCAACTAGTAAATTAAATGAGGCTCAGAAAGAATTTGATGATAAAAAACAAGAAGTAGATAAGCAACTAGAAGATGCAGAAAATAAAATAAAAAAAGCAGAGAATGAAATAAGTGCATCAGAAAAAGAGTTAAAAAATGCAGAGAATGAAATACAGAATCAAGAGCAAGAAGCAAATAAAAAATTTGAAGATTATGCAAACCAAATAAAAACAGGGGAAGAAGAACTTTACAAACAAGAAGATAATCTAAAAATAGAAAAAGAAAACTTAAAAGGAAAAAAATTAGAAGCAAACTCAGCAATTAATCAAATAAATATTCAAATTGCAAATCTTGAAAATACTTTACATGCATTAGAATTACAAAAATTAGAATTAGAAAGACAAGGTTTAGATACTACAGAAGTTCAAGAACAAATAAATACTATACAAGCTACTCTAAATGAATTAAAAACTAGAAAAAGTACTATAGAAGCTGAACTAGAAAAGTACGAAAACCAAATAATATTATGGGAAGAACAATTAGAGAAAACAAAAGAAGAATTAAAAAATAAAAAAATAGAATTAGAAAGTGCTAAAACAAAATCCGCTTCTGAATTTAAAAAAGCTAGAAATAAAATCAATTCAGGTAAAATAGAATTAGAAGAAGGAAAAGCAAAGTTAGAAGAAAGTAAAGAAGAATATGAAAAAGGCAAAAAAGAAGCACAGGAAAAATTAGATGAAGCACAAGAAAAACTGAATGATGCTAAAGAAGAAATAAAAAAAATAGAAAAATGTAAATGGTATATTCAAGATAGGCTTGATAATACAGGCTATACAAATATTTTTGATGCAATAAAGACAATGTCAAACATATCTAAAATGTTTCCAATAATATTTTATTTAGTATCAGTCCTAATAAGTTTAACATCAATGACTAGGATGATAGAAGAAGAGAGAGTTGAAATTGGTACCTTAAAAGCACTAGGATATACAAACATGCAAATTATATCAAAATATATAATTTATTCTATTCTAGCATGCATAATAGGTGGAATTTTAGGAATGACAGTAGGGCTATATTTGATACCTAGTATTGTATGGGCATTATATGATATGATATATAACATACCAAAGTTTTATTGTACATATAGACTTAGCATAGGATTAATAGGAATTATTATTTCATTTATTTGTATTGGTGGTGCAACAATAATAGTTGCTAAAAAAGAGTTAAGAGAGATGCCAGCAGTATTAATGAGACCAAAATCACCTAAAAAAGGAAAAAGAATATTATTAGAAAAAATACCTTTTATATGGAGAAAATTTAATTTTTCACAAAAGGTAACAGCTAGAAATATATTTAGATATAAAAAAAGAGCGATTATGACAATTATAGGTATTGCAGGATGTACAGGACTTATGCTTACAGGTTTTGGAATTAAAGATTCAGTATTAGATATTCCAATAGCACAATTTGAAGGAATATTTAAATATGATTCGGCAATTTCATTATTGAATACAAATGGATTACCAGATATAGAAAAATATGTGGTAAATGATGATAATATAGAAGAATATGTCGAAATATGTGCGACTGCCGGAAAACTAAGCAATGAAAAAATAAATTTCAATGTTACTGTATTAGTTCCAGAATCATTAGAAAATTATGACAAAGTATATAACTTAATTAATTATCAAAGTAATGAAAATATAAAATTAAATAATAATGGTATTATTATAACAGATAAAGCAGCAGATATGCTTGGAGTTACATATGGGGACTATATAACTTTTATAGATGGAGATGATATAAGATACCAATTTAAAGTGGAGAATATAACTAAAAACCATGTAGGACACTATGTGTATATGTCAAAAGAATTTTATGAAGAAAATATGAAACCATATAAAACAAATATGATATATTTAAATACTAAAGATATAAGTGAAGCAGAGCAAAATAAAATTTCAGAGGATATATTAAATATAGAGGGCGTAGCCTCAGTAACTGTAATAAGCACATTTATGAAAACAGTAAGTGACATGTTAAATACTATGAATTATGTAGTAGTAATTTTAATAGTTGCTTCAGCATTATTGGCTTTTGTGGTATTATATAATTTAGCAAATATAAATATAGCAGAAAGACAAAGAGAAATAGCTACGTTAAAAGTATTAGGCTTTCACGATAAAGAGGTTGATAATTATATAAATAAAGAAAATATAATTTTTACAGTAATAGGAGTAATACTAGGACTAATATTTGGAACATTTTTAACAACGGGAATAATAGATAGTATAGAAATAGATTCTTTAAGACTTATGAAGAATATAACAGTTTTAAGCTACATATATTCTGCAACTATAACTATAACATTTTCTTTTATAGTAAATTGTATAATTCATTTTGTATTAAAGAAAATAGATATGATAGAAAGTTTGAAAAGTGTAGAGTAAAATAAAAAGGGGGAAGCAAAATGAAAATATCAACAAAAGGTAGATATGCATTAAGAGTGATGGTAGATTTAGCTACAAATGATAATGGTAATTACATAACCTTAAAAGATATTGCTAAAAGACAGGAAATATCTAATAAATATTTAGAGCAAATTATAGCAATGTTAAATAAAGCAGGTTTTTTAGATACAGCAAGAGGTAATATGGGAGGTTATAGATTAGCAAAGCTACCAAAAGAATATATAGTAGGAGATATATTAAGGGCTACGGAGGGAGATTTAGCACCAACATATTGTTTGACAGAAGCGGGAAGTTGTACAAGAAAGCAAGATTGCAAAACATATGCATTTTGGCAAGGGTTAGACAATATTATAAATGAATATGTAGATAGTAAGACATTGGAAGATTTGATAAGATAAAATGAAATAGAGGCTTTTTAAAGCTTCTATTTTTTGTATAATACGTTTCTTAAAGCGATATTTGTTTATAAATATTTAATTCCTATTGACAAAGTAGGAGTTAAATATTATAATTCCTACTATAATAGTATGAAAGGAAGAAGAATATGGAAAATATATATTTTGATAATGCGGCAACAACAAAATTAGATGAAAAAGTATTAGATGCTATGCTACCATATTTAAAAGAAAATTATGGTAATGCTTCATCAATATATAAATTAGGGCGAGAAGCAAGAAAAGCTATTGAAGAAACAAGAGAAAAAGTAGCTAAGATTTTAAATTGCAAACCATCAGAAGTATATTTTACTGCTGGAGGAAGTGAAAGCGATAATACTGCAATAAAAGGAATTGCACACTCATATAAAAACATTGGAAGAAGAACTTATGAAAGACAATAAAATAAAACCAGGCTCAGTTGTTATGGATTTGGGAAGTGGTCAAGGTATCACATCAATTTTTTTAGCAAAAGAGTATGGGTTTAAAGTATATGCAACTGACCTTTGGAGTGATGCAGAAGAAAATAGAAAATTTTTTGCCGAAATGGGATTAACCGAAGAGCAAATTATTCCAGTAAAAGCAGATGCAACGGATTTAAAATATGAAAAAGAATTTTTTGATGTAGTTGTTAGCACAGATTCTTATAATTATTTTGGAAGAGATGAAAACTATTTAGATGAGAAACTTTTACCTTTTGTAAAGAAAGACGGATATATTTATATTGTCGTTCCAGGAATGAAAAAAGATTGCCATAATAATATTCACAAAGAATTATTGTTATCATGGACTCCAGAGCAATTAGATTATATTCAAACAATAGAATATTGGAAAAATATTATTTCAAAATCAAAGAAAAGTGAAATTATTTCAATTTATGAAATGGAAAGTAATGAAGAATGTTGGAATGATTGGATAAAGTGCGATAACGAATATTCTAAAAATGATAAAAAAGCGATTGATGCAGGAGCCTGCAAATACTTAAATTTTATTGCTATTGTTTTAAAGAAAAAATAAGTTTTGTACAAAGAGGGTAATTATTTACTCTCTTTTAATTTATGAATATAATTATAATAAAAAATATATTTAAATAAAAGGAAAAAACTATATACAAATATTATATTAAGCGATACAATATTACAAGATGCAAAAAAGGAGGAAAATGAATAATGAAAAACTATATTCTTGAAATCCAAAATTTAGCAAAATATTATGGCAAAATAAAAGGTGTAGAGAACTTATCTTTAAAACTAGAAGAAGGAGAAGTATTTGGATTTATTGGACCAAATGGAGCAGGAAAATCTACCACAATTCGTTCCATTATGAATTTGATAAATAAAACAAGTGGAAAAGTCTTAATAGAAGGCAAAGAATTTAACAAAGATGATGTAGAAATAAAAGAAAAGATAGGTTATTTACCAAGTGAAATTCACTTATATGATGATTTGACAGTGAAAGGAATGTTAGACTATCATGAAAGCTTTTACAAAAAAGATATTCATGATAGAAGAGTAGAATTAGTAAAAAGACTAGAATTAGATGAGAAAAAGAAAATAGAAGATTTGTCTTTAGGAAATTTAAAAAAATTAGGAATTATTCTAGCTTTTATGCACGAACCTAAAATATTAATTTTAGATGAACCAACCAGTGGATTAGACCCAATTATGCAAAATGTATTTTATGATTTACTAAAAGAGGAAAGGACAAAAGGAAATACCATATTTTATTCAACACACATTTTAAGTGAAGTATCTAAAATATGTGATAGAGTTGGAATTATAAAAGATGGAAATTTAATAAAAGTTGAAAAAATTGAAGAATTATCTAAAAAGAATTTAACATTTGTAACGGTAACATCAGAACAAGTAAAGGAAATTGCAAAAAACTTAAAAGTAAATATTATTTCTGAAGATGGAAATACAATTAAATTTGGAAATAATTTACCACATGATGAACTAATTAAGAAACTTTCAAAATATAAAATTGATAGAATTTTGATTGAAGAAGCAACACTTGAAGATATGTTTATTCATTACTACAAATAGAAAGGAGAAAAATATGTTTAAGAGAGAAATGAAAATAAACTTAAAAAATTTTATTATTTGGACATCTATTTTAATAGGATTGTTTTTAGTAGTATTTTTAGTATATCCATCTATTATAAATAATGATACTATGCAAATGATGGATGAAATGATGAAAATATTTCCAGAAGAAATGCTAAAAGCATTTAATATGGATATTTCAAGCATAGATTCAGCTTTTGGATGGTTAAAAACAGAGGGATTTGTATTTGTCCTTTTAATTACAGGGATTTATAGCGGAATTTTAGGCTCAAGTATTTTATTAAAAGAAGAAAGCGATAAAACAATAGAATACTTAAATAGCGTGCCAGTAACAAGAAAAAGTATTGTAATAAATAAAATAATATCTGGACTATTGTATATTATTTTGACTGTTGTAGCAATTGGAATATTTAATTTTGTAGGACTAAGTTTAAGTGGAGATTTTGACAAAAAACAATATATTCTATTAAGCTTAACTCCAATATTCTCATCAATAGTTATATTTGCAGTATGTTTATTCTTATCTACTTTTACACATAAAACAAAGAAAACGATGGGAATAAGTTTAGGAATAGTATTTGCAAGTTACTTTTTAAAAATTATATCAGAAATGGGAGAAAGTACAGAATTCCTAAAATATATATCTATATTTACACTTGCAGATATTCGAAATGTAATTGTGAATGTATCTATTAATCCATTAATGGTTGCATTAGCGGTAGGAATTACAACAATACTTATAATTTTAACTGTTATTCGCTATGAGAAAAAAGAACTTGTATAAGGAAAAAATTCTAGCAATGAAAGTTGATGTAACAACATAAGAACTGTGAGGAGAACTATATGAAAATAATAAGAAATATTTTAATTACTGTAATGCTAATTGGAATAGTGACTGGGGGAATATTTGTACTAGAAGAAAGATAAGTAAACATAAAAATTAAATTGTTAAATACAACCTCAAGTTGTAAAATACAAATTTTATTTGTAAAAAGGCTACACAAGAATAAAAAAATGTGATATTATATACAAGTAAAAATCATGTGACAAGCTTAAAAAATAGGGTATAGAAGGAGGAATTAATCATGTCAGGACATTCAAAATGGCATAATATTGCAGCTAAGAAAGGAAAAGCAGATGCTGCAAGAGGAAAAATATTTACAAAATTAGGTAGAGAATTATTAGTAGCAGTAAAAGAAGGTGGACCTGACCCGGCTGGTAACTCTAAATTAAAAGATGTAATAGCAAAATGTAAAGCAAACAATATGCCAAATGATACAATAAATAATGCAATAAAAAAAGCAGCAGGAGCAGGAAATACAGAAAGCTATGAAGAGGTTATTTACGAAGGATATGGAACAAATGGCGTAGCAGTTATAGTAGAAGCAAGTACAGATAATAGAAATAGAACTGCAGCAGATGTAAGACATGCCTTTGATAGAGCGGGAGGAAATCTTGGAACAACAGGTTGTGTTTCATATTTATTTGATAAAAAAGGTGTAATTATTATAGATAAAACTACAACAGATTTATCAGAAGATGATATGATGATGTTAGCATTGGAAAATGGAGCAGAGGATTTTGAAGCCTCAGAAGAATGTTACGAAATAACAACATCACCAGCAGATTTTTCAGCAGTAAGAGAGGCATTAGAACAAAAAGGAATCGAATTTTTACAAGCAGAAATACAAATGGTACCCTCTACATATGTTTCTTTAGATGAAAAAGGTGCAGAAAAAATGCAAAGATTAATAGATGCACTTGAAGATTTAGACGATGTAATGAATGTTTACCATAACTGGGAAGAATAAAATTTAATAAAATAGTTCTAAAAACAAAAAGTAATCATATATATATAATATATGATTATTTTTTTATTGAAAGAAATGTGAAAAATCGCACATAAGGTAACAGTTATGGAGGAAATATTAAAAGTTTTACCCATAGAAATAAAGGAAAAAGTAAAAAACAAATTAGATGGCTTAGAAGAAATACGAATAAGAGTAAATAAACCAGTAATATTACAATATGGACAAGCTGAAGAAATTCTACATTATATAGTTGATTCAGCAATGATTTTAAGTATATTGCAAAATATCTGTGATAATTCTATTTATGCATATCAAGAACAAATATGTAATGGATATGTAACTATAAAAGGGGGACATAGAGTTGGAATAACAGGAAATGTAGTAATAAAAGAAAATAAAGTAATAAATATATCATACATAAATGGATTAAATTTTAGAATAGCAAGGCAGGTGTTAAATTGCAGTTATAAAGCTATTAAATATATTATAAATTTACCAGAAAACACTATATATAACACAATAATTGTATCACCACCGGGAAGAGGAAAAACAACAATATTAAGAGATTTGATTAGAAATATAAGTAATGGAATAGAAGATATAGGTTTTAAAGGGGTAAATGTGGGACTGGCAGATGAGAGAAGTGAAATAGCAGCAATGTATAAAGGAATCCCTCAAAATGACGTGGGACTACGCACAGACATACTGGATAATGTACCAAAAGCAATAGGAATGAAAATGTTAATTCGTTCTATGAATCCTAAAATAATAGTAGCAGATGAAATTGGAAAAGAGGAGGATATAGATGCAATAAATTATGCAGTATGCTCAGGGGTAAAAGGAATATTTACAGCACATGGCTCTAATATGGAGGATATAATTAAAAATCCAATATTAAATAAATTGTATAATGCAAACACTTTTGAATTGATTTTATTTTTAGATAAAAATAGAGAAATTATTGTTGGATGCGACAGACGAAATCTCGGAGGGAAAGCATCTAACAACGCATAAAAAGGAGTAAAGTATGCTTTGGATAAAACTAATTATTTTAAATTTAATACTAGTAAGTAGCACAATTATAGGAATAACTTTTTCAAAAAAATATACATATAGAGTAAAAGAATTACAAGAAATGAAAAATGCATTAAATATATTTATGACAAAAATCAAATTTACATATGAACCAATTCCTAGTACGTTTTTGTACATATCTGAAAAAGTAGAAGGCAATGTTTCAAAGATATTTAAAAATGCCACAGAGGAAATGGAAAACAAACCAGCAGGTGAAGCATGGGATAAGAGTTTAGATGCAATAGTAACAAATATGAAAAAAGAAGATATAGATATAATAAGAAATTTAGGAAGATTATTAGGAAAAACAGATATAGAAGGACAAATAAGCGAAATAAAGTTAGTAAATAATTTTTTAGATATACAGATAAAAGATGCAGAAGAGGAAAAAAATAAAAATGAAAAGATGTATAGAACTTTAGGAATAGTTGCAGGAATGACAATAACAATACTATTAATATAGTTAATTTAACTAAGGAGATAAAAGGGTTATGGATATAAATTTATTATTCAAAATAGCAGCAATAGGAATTTTAGTTGCAGTACTACATCAAGTATTAACAAGAGCAGGTAGAGAGGATCAAGCAATGATGACAACATTAGCAGGACTTGTAATTGTTTTATCAATGGTAATAAAAGAAATAAGCACATTATTTACAAATGTTAGAACAATGTTTGGCTTATAATTAAAATATCCTAGAAAGGAACAAATACAAAAAATGGATATTATTAAAATAATAGGAATAGGATTAATTTCTTTAATAATAATTATTATTGTCAAGCAGTATAGACCAGAATTTGTAATATATGTTTCAATAATAGCAGGTGCAATTATTTTAATTCTAATTATGGACAAAGTATCTTCAATAATAAATCTATTAACAGCATTATCTAATAAAACAGTGGTTAATAATGAATTTTTAACATTATTAATAAAAATAACAGGAATAGCTTTTTTGACGGAATTTTCAGTTAGTTTATGTAAGGATTCTGGTGAAACAGCAATAGCAAATAAAATAGATATTGGAGGCAAAGTAATAATTATATCAATGTCAATTCCCATAATAGCTAGTCTTTTAGAAACAATTATAAAAATATTACCATAAAGGAAAAATATATGAAAATAAAAATATTGTTATTATTAATAATTATATGTATTCAAACCATAAGCTTAGCACAAACTGAAACAATAGAACAATCAGAAATATTAGAATCTCAACAGGAAACATTAAATATTTCTTCTTTCATAGAAGAGGCAAAAAAATATTCCGCTAATGTATATAAAGACATAGACTTTAATGAATTGTTTAATTTAGCGATAACAGGAAATATTAATAACAAAACAATAATAAATAATATATTAAAAATTTTAGGCAAAGAAATTGTGGGTTCAGTAGCAGTAATAGGTAGCATTATTTTAATTATAATAATACATAGCATATTTAAAAGCTTAAGCGAAGGATTAGAAAACAAAACAATTTCACAAATTACATATTATATTCAATATATATTAATTGTAACTTTAATAATGACAAATTTTAGCAATATTTTGATTATGATAAAAGAATCTATACAAAATTTAGTAGGTTTTATGAATAATTTAATTCCAATACTCATTACATTAATGTTAACAACAGGAAATATAGTATCTGCCAATTTAATGCAACCAATAATATTATTTATAATAACTTTTATAGGAAACTTTATTACAACAATAATAATACCACTTGTTTTAATAGCAACAGCTCTAGGAATAATTTCAAAAATATCTGATAAAATCCAAATAGATAAATTATCAAAATTTTTAAAATCGAGTGTAGTATGGATATTAGGAGTTATACTTACAATTTTTGTGGGATTAATATCTGTGGAAGGAAGTTTAAGTAGTAGTGTAGATGGAATAACAGCGAAAACAACCAAAGCAGCAGTTTCAAGTTTTATACCAGTAGTAGGAAAAATACTTCGGAGATGCAGTAGATACAGTAATAGGTTGTAATTCAATTTTAAAAAATGCAGTGGGTGTAGTTGGAGTAATTGTAATAATAGGAATATGCATAATACCAATAATAAAGTTAACTATTTTAATGGCAATGTACTATTTAGGAGCAGCTTTATGCCAACCAATTGCAGATGAAAAAATAATAAAGTTATTAGAACAAATGGGAGATACATTTAAAATATTTTTAGCAATAATGTGTAGTGTTTCTGTAATGCTAGTAGTTGGAGTTACTTTAATTATAAATATATCTAATAGTGGACTTATGTATAGATAAGGAATGGTAATTAAAATGATAAATTGGATAAGCAATTGGGCGCAAGGAATAATCGTAGCAGTTATAATTGGAACAATTATAGAAATGGTTTTACCAGAAGGAAATTGTAAAAAATACGTAAAAGTAGTAATTGGAATATATATATTATTTTCAATAATTTCTCCGGTTATTTCTAAAATGACAGGAAAAACCTTACAAGTATCTGACATATTAGAATTGGATAAGTATATAGAAAATGTAGAAAATAATAATTTATATGGAACATTAGACAAAGATAATACAAATAATATAAAAGAAATATATATAAATAGTTTAAAAAATGATATTAAATATAAGATTGAAGCTAAAGGATATACTGTGGGAAATGTAGAATTAGAAGTGCAAAAAAATGAAGAATATACATTAAAAAATATTAGTATAGAGATATATAAGAAAGAAGAAAAAGAAGAGAATGTACAAAATGAAACCAGTAAAATAGAAACAATAAATATTGATATATCACAAAATACTACAAGGGATAATAGTGAAAAAGAAAAAATTTCAGAAAGCGAAAAAAAGAAACTAAGAGAATATATAAGTATGGTTTATGAAATTAGTGAGAAAAATATTAATATAAATTAGAATGGAGTGAATTAAAATGTTAATAGAAAAGATAAAGAATTTTATTAACAAGAACCAAGAATTAAATAGAAAAAAAACTATTGAAAATTTAGTAGTATTTGTAATTATATTAATAATAGTATTATTATCTATAAATGTTATATGGAATAAGGATAAAAAAGAAGATAATAAAAGTACAATAGATGAAAATAAAAAGCTAGCAACGATAGAAGAGAATTCAAAAGATGATAATAGTTTAACAAGTGAAAAATTGGAAAATATATTATCAAAGATAAATGGAGTTGGAAAAGTAAAAGTATATATTACATATTCACAAACAAGTCAGATTATACCTATATATAATGAAGATATATCACAAAAAGATACACAAGAAGAGGATACACAAGGAGGAACAAGAAAGGTAGTAGAAACAGATACAAAAAAAGAAGTAGTATATGACGAAAAAAGTGGTAGTAAAACCATAATAACACAAAGTATAGTTAGCCCAAAAATAGAAGGGGCAATAGTTACAGCGGAAGGAGGGAATAATACAAATACAAAAGCTAATATTATTCAAGCTGTGGAAGCGGTAACGCGGGTTACCAACACACAAAATTCAAGTATTTGAAATGAAAGTAGAGGGATGACAAATGCAATTTTTAAAGAAAAATCAAGTTATTATTTTTGTAATAGCACTAATGTTTATAGCAGCAGGCTATCTTAGTTTTACCAGTAATAATAATGCTATACCAACTGCAAAATTAGCAAATGCGGAGGAAATGGCAGAGATAGGAGATGCTACTCTAGTAAATGCAAATGCTGTTATAGAAGATGAGAACACTGCCGAAACTATAATAGAAAATGAAAATTCTGTAATAGGAACAAGTGTACAAATAACTCAAGATGAATATTTTTCTCAATCCAGATTAGATAGAGATACAATGTATTCACAAATGATAGAATCTTATCAAAAAATATTAGAAAATGATAATGTAACAGCAGAACAAAAAAATATAGCTCAACAAGAAATAACAAAAGTGAATGAGTTAAAAAACTCAATAATGATAGCAGAAAATCTTATAAAAACAAAAGGTTTTGAAGACTTAATTATATTTGTAAATAACAAAAGCGTAAATATTATAGTAAAGTCAAATGAATTAAAAACAGAACAAATAGCACAAATACAAAATATAACCAGTAGAGAACTAGGAGTAGAGATAGATAATATACATATATCTAATAAAAATGGTTAATAGTTGCCAGCGTGAACGAAGTTTACGCTGGTTGTTTAAAATATTATTTCAAAGTACTTGACAGTTGACCATAATAAATATAAAATATAATAGTAAGTAAAAATATATTCTAAAAAAGTTAGTTATATATATTTATTGAACATTGAAAAATTAATAGAAAGAGGTGTAATAAGATTATGGATTTAATAATCAATATCGCCGTTTTTCTAATCGCAGCAATAATTTTTACATTTGTTGGCATGTTTTTAAGAAAAAAAACAGCCGAATCAAAAATGAAAAGTGCAGAAAGTGAAGCACAAAGAATTATAGAAATGGCAAACAAAGATGCAGAAAATAGAAAAAAAGAAGAAATTTTTAAGGCAAAAGAGGAAATAATGAATGCCAGAAAAGATTTAGATGCAGAGATTAGAGAAAGAAGAGGCGAAGTTCAAGTACAAGAAAAAAGAATTATGCAAAAAGAAGAGAACTTGGAAAAGAAAATGGACTCTCTAGAAAAAAGAGAAAAAGATTTAATTAGAAAAGGAGAAGAACTAGAAGGAAAGAAGAATGAAGTATTAGAAACTCTTAATAAGCAAATAGAAGAATTACAAAGAATTTCTGGTTTATCTCAAGAAGAAGCTAAACAACATTTACTTTCAGAAGTTGAAAAACAATTAACAGCTGAGAAGGCAACTCTTTTAAGAGAGATGCAAGCCAAAACTAAGGAAGAGGCAACAAAAAATGCTAAAGAAATTATAGGATATGCTATACAAAAATGTGCAGCAGACCATACTTCTGAAACAACAGTATCTATAGTAGCTCTTCCAAATGAAGATATGAAAGGAAGAATTATAGGTAGAGAAGGTAGAAACATAAAAACATTAGAAACACTAACAGGAATAGACTTAATAATAGATGATACACCAGAGGCTGTAGTTATTTCTGGATTTGATCCATTAAGAAGAGAAGTGGCAAAATTAGCATTAGAAAAGTTAATAGAAGATGGTAGAATTCATCCAGCTAAAATTGAAGAGATGGTTGAAAAAGCTAAAGAAGAAATAGAAGCTATTATAAAAGAAGAAGGAGAAAGAGCAATTATTGAAACAGGAGTAATTGGTCTACATCCAGACTTGACAAAATTAATAGGAAAACTAAAATATAGAACAAGTTATGGACAAAATGTACTTAATCATTCAATAGAAGTTTCTAATTTAGCTAGAATAATGGCAGAAGAATTAGGATTAGATCCAAAACTTGCCAGAAGAGCCGGTTTATTACATGATATAGGTAAAGCACTAGACCATGATATGGAAGGAACACACGTAGAAATAGGTGTAGATATATTGAAGAAATATAAGGAAAATGAAAAAGTTATAAATGCAGTACAAGCACATCATGGAGATGTAGAGCCACAAACAATAGAAGCAGTATTAATACAAGCAGCAGATGCTATATCTGCTTCAAGACCAGGAGCAAGAAGAGAAACATTAGAAACATATATTAAAAGATTAGAATCATTAGAACAGATAGCAGATTCGTTTGAGGGTGTAGAAAAATCTTTTGCTATACAAGCTGGTAGAGAAATAAGAATTATTGTAAAACCAGAGAAAATATCTGATGACCAAATGGTATTGACAGCAAGAGATATAGCTAAAAGAGTAGAGGATGAAATGGAATATCCAGGACAAATAAAAGTAAATCTTGTAAGAGAAACAAGAGTAGTAGAATATGCTAAATAAGATAAGAAAGAAAATCAAAATCCCAGTGAGAAATCACTGGGATTTTATATTGTAATAAATGTTATAAAATATTAAAAGTTTGATTTTTAAATATATATAAGTTATAATGTAACAGAAAGGTGGTAATAAATATGAGAATATTAGCAGTAGGAGATTTAGTTGGAGAGTGTGGGCTTAATAGACTAAAACAAACATTACCTAGAATAAAAGAAGAAAAAATGATAGACTTTGTTATAGTTAATGCAGAAAATGTTTCTGGAGGAATGGGAATAACAATTAAAGACTTTAATGAATTATTAAAACTAGGAATAGATGTTATAACAATGGGAAATCATACTTGGGCTAAAAAAGATATTTTTGAATTTATAGATAATCCAAAATTGCTAAGACCAGCAAACTATTCAAAAGGAATAGTGGGCAAAGGTATGAATATATATGAATGCAAAGGTAAAAAAATAGCAGTTATAAATTTAATAGGCAGAACCGATATGAATGTGCTTTCTGAAAATCCATTTACAGTTGTAGAAAATTTATTAAAAGAAATAAAAGTAGATATAGTTATAATAGATTTTCATGCAGAAGCAACAGCAGAAAAAATAGCAATGAAATATTTTCTTGATGGAAAAGCAACAGTGTTATTTGGCACACACACACATGTACAAACAGCAGATGAAGACATAACAAAAAAAGGATTGGGATATATAACAGATTTAGGCATGACAGGTCCAAAAGAATCAGTTATTGGAATGAATAAAGAAGCTTCAATAAAAAGATTTCTTACTTCACTACCAGAAAGATATAAAGTAGCAGAAGGTGAGAGTATATTTAATGCTTGTATTTTCGAAATAAATGAAGATAATTGTCGAACCATAAAAATTGAGAGAATTAATTTGAAATAAATGGCGAAAAACAAGGAAAAAGCGCGATGAAATCTCCTATAAATTTCCAAAAAACAGTAGACAATTTCCAAAAATTGTAATATAACTATAAACGTAGTTGAAATAAAAATAAAAAATATAGGAGGCAAAAATGGAAATTTTAAAAATCTCATCAAAATCAAATCCAAATTCAGTTGCAGGAGCAATAGCTGGTTTGGTAAAGGAATCTAACAAAGCAGAAATGCAAGCAATAGGAGCAGGAGCATTAAACCAAGCTGTTAAAGCTGTTGCAATAGCAAGAGGTTTTGTAGCACCAGCAGGAGTAGATTTAATATGTATTCCTGCATTTGCAGAAGTTGAAGTGGAAGGAGAAGATAGAACAGGAATTAAACTTATCGTAGAATCTAGAAAATAGAGTTTTGAATAAATTAAAAAAGGGGGCACACTTTTATTTTAGTGTGTCTTTTTGTTTGAATAAAAAAATGACTTTTTTAGAATAGCTACAGCAAACTTGCTACTTGACAATAAATGTTAGAATATTATAATATGATTAAAAATAGAAAGAAGGATATAATGAAAGAAAAAGTTTTAAGATTTATATTTATATTAATAGTTTTAGCAATAATAAGTTTTGCAATATTCAAAATATATGAAGAAAAAAACGAAAAAATATCAGAGCAAGATTTGCACTATGAAAAGGAGACGATGATAACCTCTTTGAGACTGGGAATACCAGAATATGACAATATAAATCCTTTAATTTCTAATAATAGAGAAATAATAAATATATCACCAATTATATATGAGCCACTATTTACATTGGATAAAACATATAAATTACAAGAATGTTTAGCTAAAGAATATTCAAAACTAAGTAATACTTGTTATGTAATAAAGCTAAAAGATAATATAAAATGGCAAGATGGTACAGCTTTTACGACAGAAGATGTAATATTTACAATAGACAAAATTAAGCAATTATCAAATTCGGTGTATTATGCGAATGTAGAAAATATAAAAAATATAGAAAATGTTGATAGTAATACTATAAAAATAAATTTAAATAAAGAACAACCATTTTTTCAATATGAATTAATATTTCCAATATTAAGCAGTTCTCAGTATAAAAAAGAAGATTTTTCAAACTCTATTCCGACAGGAACAGGTATGTATAAAGTAACAAAAAATGATGCTAATATGATAGAATTAGAGAAAAATAATAATTGGAGGAACATAGAAACTCAAAATGCAAAAATAGAAAAAATAAAAATTTATAAATATCCATCAGTTGGAGAATTATACAATAACTTTAAATTAGGCAATATAGATTTCATAAATACAACAAATACTAATATACAAGAATATATAGGAACAATTGGTTTTAATTTAAGAGAATACCAAGGAAGAGAATATAACTATCTAGCTTTAAATTGTAATAATAAGGTATTAGCTAACAAAGAAGTACGTCAAGCAATAAACTATGCAATAGATAAAAATACCATTATTTCTAAAGAATTAAGTAATAACTATTTTGCCTCTAATTTTATATTAGATTATGGAAGTTATTTATATCAAGGAAATGAAGAAAATAGTTATAACCCTAAAAAAGCAAAAGAAATTTTGGAAAAGGCAGGTTGGAAGTTAAACTATGGAATGTGGCAAAAGGACGGTATGACTATAGAATTAAAGCTTGTTGTGAGTGCAGAAAATGAAGCAAGATTAAAAGCAAGTAATATTATAAAAGAGCAGCTAGAGGAAATAGGAATAAAAGTATATATAGATGCAGTTCAGCAAAATAGATATGATTTATATTTAAAAGATAAAAACTATGATATAATCTTTACAGGAATATATAATTCATACAGTCCTAATATAACTACACTATATGGAGTAAATAATTTAGCAAATTATAGAAATGAAGAAATAGTGGAGCTTATAGAAAATATAAATAATTCAACAGATGAAACAATTATAAAAGAAAAGTACAATAATTTGGAAAAAATTGCACAAGAGGATTTGCCATACATAAGTTTATACAGAAATAAAAATATTGTAGTATACAGTTCAAATTTATTAGGAGAAATAACTCCTAATAATTACACTTGTTACTACAATATAGAAACTTGGTATAGACAGTAATTATTAAACATGAGAGCTAGACAAGTCATGGAAATCTATATCAACTATTAGAAAAAATATTTGAAAAAATAGATTGTAAAATAGATGAAAAAATTTTAAAAAAAGTGTTGACAAATTATAAATTTAATATATAATATGTACAAACAAACGTTTAGAAAAAGTAGGAGGAGAATATGAGTAACGAAAATTCAGAAAAAAGGAAAGCATTAGAAATGGCATTAAGTCAAATAGAAAAACAATTTGGTAAAGGCTCTGTAATGAAATTAGGAGATTTTACAGCTATGAATATAGAGGCAATTCCAACAGGAGCATTAAGCTTAGATATAGCATTAGGCATAGGTGGAATTCCAAGAGGAAGAATTATAGAAATATTTGGACCAGAATCTTCTGGAAAGACTACATTAGCACTACATATGATAGCCGAAGCACAAAAAATGGGTGGTGAGGCAGCTTTTATAGATGCAGAACATGCATTAGACCCGGTATATGCTAAAAAATTAGGAGTAGATATAGATAATTTAATAGTATCACAACCAGATACAGGAGAACAAGCTTTAGAAATAGCAGAAGCTTTAGTTAGAAGTGGAGCTTTAGATATTATAGTAGTAGACTCAGTCGCTGCTCTAGTACCAAAAGCAGAAATAGATGGAGATATGGGAGATTCACATATAGGACTTCAGGCAAGATTAATGTCACAAGCTTTAAGAAAATTGGCGGGCGCTATAAATAAATCAAAATCTGTTATAGTATTTATAAATCAATTAAGAGAAAAAGTAGGAGTAATGTTCGGAAATCCAGAAACAACACCAGGAGGTAGAGCTTTAAAATTTTATGCATCTGTTAGACTAGATATTAGAAAAATAGAGCAAATAAAACAAGATGGGGAAGTTGTAGGAAACAGAGCAAAAGTTAAGATTGTAAAAAATAAAGTAGCACCTCCATTCAGAGAAGCAGAATTTGATATAGTATATGGAAAAGGAATATCAAAAGAAGGTAATATATTAGATTTAGGTGTTAATTTAGATATAGTAGAAAAAAGCGGTTCATGGTTTAGCTATGATGGACAAAGAATTGCACAAGGTAGAGAGAATGTAAAAAAATACTTAGAAGAAAATCCAGAAGTAGCAAAAGAGATTGAAAGCAAAATAAGAGAAAAATATAATGAAGCCTTCGAAAAAAGCCTAGGAGAAGAAACAATAGACGAAGAACAAGAAACAGCCCCAGAAGAATAACCCTGTTGCGTAAGGGACGTCTCCTCCTCGTGACAATTTGCGAAGCAAATGTGTTGCGAGGAGGAGCGTCCCTGGAGCGACAGGAGGCAACAATTTTAAAGCAAATGTGTTGCGAGGAGGAGCGTCCCCAGAGCGACAGGAGGCAACAATTTTAAAGCAAATGTGTTGCGAGGAGGAGCGTCCCTGGAGTGACAGGAGGCAATAATTTCAAAGCAAATGTGTTGCGAGGAGGAGCGTCCCTGGAGTGACAGGAGGCAACAATTTGCGAAGTAGTAAAGGAAAAACACGGATGGAAGATTTAGTTGTAGAATACGACAAACATAAAACTAAAATATTAAAATATATAATGTTTAAAAAGAGGACTGAAAAAGAAGTATTTCAAAAGTTCTCTTCTTCTGTTGAAGAAAATATGTTAGAAGACATTATAGAAGAACTAAAAGAAAATGGATACATAAATGACAAACAATATATAAAAAAAGCAGTAACTGAATATATAAACTTACAAAATTTATCAATAAAAGAATTGGAATATAAACTATATTCAAAAGGTTTAAATAATGATATAATAGATGAGTATTTTAATGAAATTTCAGAGAAATTAGAAGAATATGAATTACAATCTGCTAAAAATATGATACTAAAAAAACAACAAGTGATGAACAAAGAAAAAATACAAGAATTTTTAAGAAAAAAAGGATATAAACAAGATACAATAAAACAAGCTTTTCTAAATGATTAAAAAATTCAGAATAGGAGAAAAAATTTAAAAATGCAAAATATACTAACATTAGAAACAACAAAATATGCAATAAAATTACAAAACTTTGAAGGACCTTTAGACCTATTATGCCATTTAATAGATAAAAATAAAATGGACATTTGCGATATAAAAATAAGTGAGATAACAGATCAATATATAGAATATATAAATACAATGGAACAGATGAATTTAGAAATAACAAGTGAATTTATCTTTATGGCATCAACACTTTTATATTTAAAATCTAAACACTTGCTTCCATCAGGAGAAGATGAAGAAAAAGAAATATCTGAGGAAGAATTAATTAGGAGAATTATAGAATATAAAAAATACAAAGAGATAAGTAAAAAATTAAATGAATATTATAAAGAAAATTGCAAAAGATTTTATAAATTACCAGATAAAATAGAATTGCCGAAACAAAAATTAGAAATAGAATATTCACAAAATATAATTGTAGACTTGTATCGTGATATTATAGAAAAAAATGCAAAAAGACTAAATCAGAATGCAAAAAATATAGAAAAAATAGCAATAGTAGAAAACTATACTGTTGCAGATAAAGTAAAAGTAATGTTTAAAGAATTAATAAGGAAAAAAAGATTTGTATTTAATAATTTATTTGCTTTAAACAAATGCAATAAAAAAGAAGTTGTTACGGCATTTAGCGGACTATTAGAGCTATCAAGAAGAAGTAAAGTAACTACAAACCAGCAAGAAATTTTTGGAGATATATTAGTAGAAAAAGTTAAAAAGAATGTTTAAGATATAAAAAAGGGTTAAAACTAATATTAGAGTAAAGGAGTTCTACATATGATATTAGTTTTAATCTTTTTATGTATTATAATAATATTATTTCTCTTTTTTCTAGTTTTACTGCTATCATCAATAAAACTAGAAATTAAAGACTTTGAGTTATCTAATATTACTGAAATTACAACAAAAGACTATATGATAAAAATGTCAATTAATTTATTTGGAAAAATAAAGATATTTTCAATTAAATTAAATAGTAACAAGCTAAAAAAAATATATTCGAAATCTAAATTAGAAAAAATAAATTTAAAAGAAATAAAAGAGATTTTTACTGTAGAAGATATAAAAAATTTAAAATTAGAATTGATGTACTTGAATGTGAAATTAAAAATTGGATTAGAAGATGTTATATTAACATCAAGTTTAGTATTTATAATATCTACAGCAATATCAATTCTATTACCGCATATCATTAAAATATATAATTCAGGGAATTATATATATGAAATATTACCACTATATGTAAATACAAACTCATATTATATTAAACTCCATTGTATAATTCAACTAAAAATAGTACATATTATAAATATAATATATATCTATTTAAAGAAAGGAAGAAGTGATAAATATGAGCGAGCATCCAATAGAAGGTCTTATGAACACAGCTATGAGTAGCATCCAAAATATGATTGATGTAAATACTATAATAGGAGAACCCATAGAAACAAATAATAATGTAATAATAATTCCAGTTTCAAAAGTAGGATTTGGATTTGCGGCAGGAGGTAGTGAATTTAGAGGAGAAGCAATAAACGAATATAACAAAAAAGAAAAGGAAGAGCAAATACAATATAAACTACCATTTGGAGGTGGAGCAGGTGCAGGTGTTTCTATAAATCCAGTTGCTTTTATAGTAGTACAGCAAAATAATGTTAAATTATTACCAATAGAGCACTGCTCATCTGTAGACAGGTTATTAGATTATATACCAGATGTAATCGAGAAAATGAATAATTACTTAAATAAAACAAATTGTTGAAAATAAATAAGTAGCAAGTATTGACAAACTATTAAAAAGTTAGTATAATTTTATGGTAGCACATTTATTTAAATACTATTATAAATAATATAGATAGAACTACAAGGAGGGAATTAAAATGGCACAACCAAAAAGAAGATGGTCAAAAGCAAGAACACATTTAAAAAGATCTACATGGAAATTAGAAAATAAAAATTTAGTAGCATGCACACATTGCCATGAACTTGTTATGCAACATAGAGTTTGTCCAAATTGCGGATATTATAATGGAAAAGAAGCAATAGCACAAAAAACTGAAGCAAAATAATTTATAAATACTAAAATAATATGTATTATCTAGACTGTTGACACTTGATAAGTTAACAGTCATTTTTCGTGCATAGTAGACTAATTATATTTGTATGAACAAAGTAACCAAAAATAAATTCTTGCTATTTTTAATTTAATATAGTAAAATTATAATGTAAAAGATAAGAGGTGAAAATAATGGCAAAACCAACAGTTGCAATTGTAGGAAGACCAAATGTAGGAAAGTCAACTTTTTTTAATTATATAATAGGAAAAAAACTATCTATAGTAGAAGATACACCTGGTGTTACAAGAGATAGAGTATATGCAGATGCAGAATGGAGAGGCAAAAAATTTACTTTAATAGATACAGGTGGTATAGAGCCAAAATCTAAAGATATAATATTGTCTCAAATGAGAGAACAAGTAGAAATAGCAATAGAGGTAGCAGATGTTATAATTTTTTTAACAGATATGAAACAAGGGGTTACACCAGATGACAAGGATATTGCGCTAATGCTAAAAAAATCCCATAAACCAATTGTTTTAGTTTGCAATAAAGCTGATACTTTTGGAAAAGTTCCTAATGAAATATATGAATTTTATAATTTAGGTTTAGGTGATCCTTATAGAGTATCAGCAGTAAATGCTTTGGGAATTGGAGATGTATTAGATGCAATTTATGAAAAACTACCTAATGAAACTACAGATACAAGTGATGACTTAACTATAAAAGTTGCAATTATAGGAAGACCAAATGTAGGTAAATCTTCTTTGGTTAATAAAATATTGGGAGAGAATAGAGCAATTGTAAGCGATATAGCAGGGACAACCAGAGATGCAACAGATTCAGAGTTTGAAAATGAATTTGGAAAATATGTATTTATAGATACTGCGGGAATAAGAAAAAAGAGTAAAGTAAATGAAAATATAGAAAAATATAGTGTAATTAGAAGCTTATTAGCAATTGAACGTGCTGATGTATGTATTATTATGTTAGATGCTTTAGAGGGAGTTACAGACCAAGATGCTAAAATAGCCGGAGAAGCACATGAGGCAGGAAAAGGAATAATAATTGTTGTAAATAAGTGGGACGAGTATGAAAAAGAAAATGGTACATTAGAAAAATATCAAAAAGAAGTTTATAATAAACTATCATATTTGCAATATGCTCCAATATTATTTATATCAGCTAAAACAGGTCAAAGAGTTCATAAATTATATGAACTTATTAATAAAGTAGCAAATCAAAATGCTTTAAGAGTTCAAACATCTGTATTAAATCAAGTTTTAAACGAAGCTATAGCAATAGTTCAACCACCAACTGACAAGGGAAAGAGATTAAAAATTTTTTATATGACTCAAGCATCAACAAAGCCACCAACTTTTGTTGTGTTTGTAAATGATAAAGAACTATTTCATTTTTCTTATGAAAGATATTTAATAAATCAATTAAGAAAAGAATTTGGTTTAGTAGGAACGCCAGTAAGAATAATAGTAAGAGAAAAAAATGAAAAAGATATATAAAAAGGAGGAATTTTTATGGTAGCATACATAGTTGTAGCAATTTTATCGTATTTAATAGGAAGTATTAATTTTTCAATTATTATCAGCAAAAAAGTTGCAGGTTTTGATGTAAGGGAAAAGGGAAGTGGAAATGCTGGAACCACTAATATGCTAAGAACTGTGGGAAAAAAAGCAGCTTTAATAACCTTGGTTTGTGATATATTAAAAGGAGTTATTTCAATATTATTAGCGCTATTGATTGGAAAAATAGCAAAAGAAGCTAATAATTCTATTTTAGTGCAAATCGCTGGAATATTAGTAATAATAGGGCATACATTTCCAATATTTTTTAAATTTAAAGGAGGAAAAGGTGTAGCAACAGCAGTAGGAGTACTATTAACTACAAATTGGCAAATAGGATTAATTTGTTTAATATTTGGATTAGTATTAATAGCATTAACTAGAATGGTTTCACTTGGCTCAATAACTGCTGCAATTTTATTTCCAATATTGGTTTTGTTTATAAAAACAAATTACATAGTTGAAGGAAACTATTTTATTTATAGTCTTATTATTGCAGTTATGGTAGTATTTAATCATAGAGAAAATGTAAAAAGATTATTAAGTGGAACTGAAAATAAATTGAGTTTTAAAAAATAGGGAGATAAATGCAAATGAAAAAGATATGTATTATAGGCAGTGGAAGTTGGGGAACAGCAATACGGAATTCATGCTGCAAACCTAGGAAATGAAGTTACAATGTGGGCACACTCAGATGAAGAATATAGGCAAATAAATGAGAATAGAAAAACAAAATATTTGCCAAATGCAATAATACCAGAAACTATAAAGTGCACAAAAAGTTTAGAAGAGGCAATAAAAAATAGTGAACTTATTTTTCATGTCACACCATCTAAATACACAAGAGAAACCATGAAAAAATATAAGCAATATATTACAGACCAACCAGTAATAATATGCTCTAAAGGTTTTGAAGCATCAACTTTATATACATTAAGCGAAGTGGCAACTGACGAAATGCCTAATGCTAAAATAGGCGTGTTTTCAGGACCAAGTCATGCAGAGGAGGTATCTGTTGGAATTCCGACTGCAATAGTTATAGCCTCTAAGTATATAGATGTTTTATATAATGTACAAGATGCTCTGATGGATGAAAACTTAAGAATTTATACTTCTACAGATGTAAAAGGTGTAGAACTAGGAGGAGCTTTAAAAAATATTATGGCATTTTGTGCAGGAATAGCGGCAGAGCTTAAATTAGGAGACAACACATTTGCAGCCTTAATTACAAGGGGGCTAACAGAAATCTCAAGATTAGGAGTGGCAATGGGAGGAAATCATAATACTTTTTACGGCTTATCCGGACTAGGAGATTTAATTGTTACCTGCTTAAGTGAACACAGTAGAAATAGAAGAGCTGGCAAATGTATAGGAAGAGGACTAACAGTTGAGGAAACCAGAAAAGAAATTGGAATGGTGGTAGAAAGCTTTGATAATATTGAAGTAACTTATAAGCTTTCAAAAAAATATAATATAGAAATGCCAATAGTAAATACAGTATATGATATACTTTACAATGGATTAGAGCCGGCGAAAGCAGTAAAACTGCTTATGACTCGTGAGAAAAAAAGTGAATAATTGTTACCAAGGATACCTTTCATAAAGGTATCTTATTATTTTATCAGCATTGTATTCATTTATATTAATAAAAAAGTCTTTATCTAAACTGACCCACATATTTATTTTATAATTTTCATTATTTTCAATAAAAGTTCCTATTATATCTGCTATTTCTATAGGATTATCATAATGCTTTTCCCATAACAATTCATCTGATAATTTTAAATTAGAATCATTAAAATATTTATTTAAAAAATTTAAAATTTCACCAGGTTTATCACTGTATAATTGAACAATACTTTCCATTTATTTTTTCTCCTCACAGTACAATTATTAAATTTAAAAATTAATATGTATTTTATAAGAAATTGGAGATAATATAAAGGGAGGAAATTATGAATAAAAACAATTTTAATATATATTATATACTGAAATTACTTTTTTTATTAATTTTATGTTTATTTATTCTTACAGGATGTAGCAACAACAATGATGATAAACTTAAAGGTAAAACCCAAGACCAAATAAATTACTTAGAAAAAGATTTGATTTCTATGTTAAATGGGTTTAATAATATTTCTTATGCTAATTATAGAATTGAAATTAAACAAGAAACTCAGAGTTCCCAAACAAATGCTTTAATAGAAGAATCCAAAAAACAAGGTGCAACAAATGGTGAAAGCATACAAGAAACAAATCAAAATAATAATAGTGTTGAAAATTCTTCAAATGAAAGTCAAATGGATACCTCAGGAAATAATACTGGCAAAAATGAACAACAACAAAGTAATTCAAATATTAGAATGGTTCCTAATAGCATACTTTTGAATAATAATAAAGAAAATATAGATTGGAATAATATGAAATATGAAATAGAAAAGATATATAGTTCATGGAACACTTTGTTTATAGATTTAAATTCTTTGGAAAATGGCAATACGAAAACACTAGACTTTTCCAATATTTTGAATGATGCAACCAAAAGCATAAAAGCAGAAAATAAAATTAATTCAATGAAAAATATTTCAAAAATGTATTCCGCATTAGGTGAATATAAAAAAAGCTATATAAATGATAATATGCAAATAAACTTAATAGAAACTAAATCAAATATTATAGAAACATATGTATTTGTAACAGAAACAAATTGGAATGAAGCCATAAAAAGTATAAATAAGGCAGATGCAAGCTTTGGAAATGTTATAAATAATGTAGCAACTAGGCAAATAAATCAATCTAATATAAATAAAGCATATGTTTTACTAAAGGAAGCAAAAAAAGCAATAGAGATAAAAGAACAAGATATATTTTTTATAAATTATAAAATGTTAATGCAGGAGTTGGATAATATTTAGTTGCTTTTTGGACTCATTTGTAGTATAATAGAAGAGTAGTAAATTGAATAGTCGCGTATAGCAATGTCGAAAGGCAGCGTACGAGGAAAGTCCGGGCTCCATAGAGCAATGATGCTGGATAACGTCCAGTGAGGGAAACCTTAAGGAAAGTGCAACAGAAAATAAACGCCATTTATAATGGTAAGTGTGAAAAGGCGAGGTAAGAGCTCACCGCAAATATGGTGACATATTTGGTCAGTGTAAACCCCATCTGGAGCAACACCGAGACAAGAAGGCTAAGACTGCTCGTCATCTTCTTAATTTGGTGGCATGATGCATATAGTAATATATGTACTAGATAAATGACTATTCTAGACAGAACCCGGCTTATAGATTTACTCATTATATAAATAAAAAATGCTAAGATATATTATCTCCTAGCATTTTTTATTTATATAGAATAATTACAGTGGTTTTGCTTAACGTATTACATCAAATTTATCATATCAAGAGGAACTTCTGCTACATATTCTACATTTAATCCAGTAATTGGATGTACAAATTTGACTTTATAAGCATGCAAAGCCTGTCTATTTATTAATTTTGAAGCATTTCCATATAAAGTATCACCTAATATAGGATGACCTATATGGGCTAAATGTACACGTATTTGATGTGTTCGTCCTGTTTCTAAAATACACTTTACGACAGAAGTATTATCAACTTTTTTTAATACCTTGTAATGCGTAATAGCAATATCGCCATTTAAACTTACACATCTTTCTATAATGCTGTTTTCCTTTCTGGCAATAGGAAATGTAATAGTACCTTCATTTTCTTCAAATATTCCTTCACAAACAGCAATATATTCTTTATAAAATATATTATCTTTCATTTCTCTAACTAGATATTCTTGTATATATTCATTTTTGGCAAAAATAACAATTCCAGACGTATCCTTATCTAGTCGGTTGATAGGTCTTATCTTTTTCTTAATGTCATTTTGTTCAAAGTAATATTTTACACCATTAGATAAACTATTATTATAATGTAAAATAGAAGGGTGAACAGCTAGTCCAGCAGGTTTATTTATTACTAAATAGTATTCATCTTCATATATAATATCTAAATTCATTTCTAAAGATACTATATTTTCACTTTCTTCTTCAAAATCAATAATAATTTCTACTGTGTCAAAAGGTTTTAAGTTATAATCTACAAATGTAGGACTACCATTTAATAAAATTTTTTTATTTTTCTTTAATTTAATTAATAATCTATCAGAAATTTGAAATTTAACTTTTAACAATTCTTTTATATTAAAATAATTATCATTAGGTTGTATACAGTATTTTAAATTCATTTTAAACCTCTGTTTTCTAAAATATATGTAGCCTCTAAATCAGCTTCATGAAGAGCCATAACTAAAGGATACTTTTCAAATACAGCACTAAGAGTATTATGAAGTTCCTTAGGCTCACTAAATCCCATATGCCATCTTATTGCGTACATCTCTTCCATACTGAGATTAATAAATTTACTAATCATCATAACAGATTTTTCTCCATGACCATATGGAATAGTATCATTTATAGAATAATAAGGTTCTTTTACCCATATACCATCTTCATTTTTTTTATTTCTCATTTCTACGCAATAATAATTTGCTTTACAAATATCGTGAAGTAAAGTAATAATTATTAATGTATCATCATTAACATTTAAAATGCTTGCAAATGGAAATTGAGTTAATTTTTGCTTTAAAACTTTATATACATTTAAACTATGCTCTAAAAGACCTCCTTCATAACTACCATGAAATCTAGTACTAGCAGGTGCTTTATAAAAATCTGATTTTTCAATCCAAGCTAACAGTTTATCCATTCCTTCTCTATTTGTACTTTTTAATAATTCAATGAATTCTTCTTTCATTACACGAACACCCTTTCAATATTAATCGTATTTATTATATAGTTTTTTATAAAAAGTGTCAAACTTTTCCTAAAGTACTTGTGCTTTTAAGAATTTCTTTATATAATATTAAAGTAGTTTAAATACAGAAAGGAAGAGTGCTAATGAGTTTTATAGATGATATTAAACAAAAAGCTAAAAGAGAAATAAAAACTATAGTATTACCTGAAGGTGGCGATTTAAGAGTCTTGAAAGCTGTTGATACTATATTAAAAGAAAAATTTGCAAATATTATTTTGATAGGTGATGAAAAAGAAGTTACAAAATTAGCAAATGAAAATAATCTAGATATTAATGGAGTAAAAATAATAAATCCGAACAATTTTGAAAAATATGAAGAGTATGCAGTTGCTTTATATGAATTAAGAAAAGCTAAAGGGATGACTTTAGAACAAGCAAAAGAATTGTTATTAAATGAAACATATTTAGGTATGATGATTGTAAAACAAGGATATGCAGATGGATTAGTTTCTGGTGCTTGTCATTCAACAGCAGACACATTAAGACCTGCGCTTCAAATTTTAAAAACTGCTCCTAATACTACATTAGTGTCTTCATTCTTTATAATAGTTGTTCCAAACTGCATATACGGAGAAAATGGCGTTTTTGTATTTAGTGATTGTGGATTAGTAAAAAATCCTAACTCAGATGAGCTTTCTGAAATTGCTATTTCGTCTAGTAAAAGTTTTGAACAATTAGTAGGAACACCTGCAAAAGTTGCAATGCTTTCATACTCAACTCATGGAAGTGCAGATTCAGAAGAGGTTCAAAAAGTAGTAGAAGCTACAAAATTATTAAAAGAAAAAATGCCAGATTTAATGTGTGATGGAGAATTGCAATTAGATGCTGCAATTATTCCAGAAGTGGCGAGAAGTAAGGCAAAAGAAAGTAATGTAGCAGGATATGCAAATACATTAATATTCCCAGATTTAAATGCTGGAAATATAGGATACAAGTTAGTACAAAGGTTAGCAAAAGCAGAAGCTTATGGACCAATGTGTCAAGGTATTGCTAAGCCAGTAAATGATTTATCAAGAGGTTGTAGCAGTGAAGACATAGTAGGAGTTGTAGCAATTACTTGTGTTCAAGCACAAGAAAATAATATATAAGAAAGGGATGTAAGAAAATGAAAATTTTAGTAGTAAACTGTGGAAGTTCATCATTAAAATATCAATTAATTGATATGGAAACAGAAGAAGTTATGGCAAAAGGTTATCTAGAAAGAATAGGATTAGGAGGTTCATTCTTAACACATACTGTAAATGGAGAAAAACATAGAATAGAGAAAGAAATTGCTAATCATGAAGAAGCAATGAATTTACTTTTAGAGCAACTATTAGATAAAAATTATGGTGTTATTTCTAGTTTAGATGAAATAAATGCTGTGGGACATAGAGTAGTTCACGGTGGAGAAAAATTTAGTGGCTCTGTTATTATTACAGACGAGGTTATAAATGCAATAAAGGAATGTATCCCGCTTGCGCCATTACACAACCCAGCAGGAATAACAGGAATAGAAGCTTGTAAAAAAGCATTACCAAATGTTCCAATGGTAGGTGTATTTGATACTGCATTTCACCAAACTCTAGAACCAAAAGCATATATGTATGCTATACCATATGAATATTATGAAAAATACAAAATTCGTAAATATGGTTTCCACGGAACATCTCATAAATTTGTTTCACAAAGAGTCGCAGAAGTAATGAATAAGCCAATAGAAGATTTAAAAATAATTACTTGTCATTTAGGCCAAGGTGCAAGTTTATGTGCTGTTAAAAATGGAAAATCTGTAGATACTTCTATGGGATTAACACCTCTAGCAGGTGTACCAATGGGTTCTCGTTCAGGCGACATAGATCCATCAATAGTAACATTTTTAATGGAAAAAGAAGGATTATCTGCTAAAGAAATGGATAATATATTAAATAAAAAGTCAGGAAAACTAGGTCTATCTGGAATAAGTGCAGATGATAGAGATATAGAAAAAGAAATACCTAATGGAAATAAAAGAGCAGAACTTGCTATAGATAATTTTGTATATCAAGTTGTAGGATATATAGGAAGATTTGTAGCACAAATGAATGGCGTTGACGTGATAACTTTTGCTGGAGGAGTAGGAGAAAACGGAATAGATGTAAGAGAGCAAATTTGTGAATACTTGAAATTTTTAGGTGTTGAGATAAATAAAGAAGCAAATAATTGCAGAGGCAAAGAGGTAGAAATATCTACACCTGATTCAAAGGTAAAAGTATTTGTAATACCTACAAATGAAGAACTAATGATAGCTAGGGATACCAAAGAATTAATAACAAAATAAAGTAATATATAATAATATTAAAACACTAAAATATTACCTCACCCTATTTACATAATTTCATATTATATAGTAATTTGAAATTAGAAGGTGAGGTGATTTTTTTGAAAATAAAAGACAAAAAAATTGGATTTGTACTAACTGGTTCATTTTGTACATTTAAATATACTATTCCTCAAATAAAAAGAATTATAGAAGAGGGAGGAGTGGTAATACCAATAATGTCTAAAAATGCATATAACATGGATACAAAATTTGGCACAGCGTTAGAGTTTATAAAAGAGATTGAAGAAATAACAGGAAAAGAAATAATTCACACAATTCAAGGAGCAGAACCTATTGGCCCCAAAAATTTGACAGACATATTAATAATAGCTCCTGCAACGGGAAATACTATTGGAAAGTTAGCAAATGGAATAACAGATGATGTAGGAACAATGGCAACAAAATCACATTTAAGAAATAATAATCCTGTAGTTGTTGCAATATCTACAAATGATGCTTTATCAGGAAGTGCTGAAAATATAGGAAAATTACTTAATAGGAATAATTATTTCTTTGTACCATTTAGACAAGATAATCCCATAACCAAGCCACGTTCGTTAGTATTTGATCCCAAATATATAATTCCTACACTGGAGTTTGCATTAGATAAAGAACAAATTCAACCTATACTAATTTAAGCGTTATTAAAGGAGAAATCTCCTATTTTTCCTATACAATGAAAAAGCCGATACTCTTATGAAAAAAATAGAATATCGGCATGGCCTAATTACCAGTAAAATATGTTGGGACCAATGTTTACAATTAGACTTAGAAGAAACACCAAGAAAAATGCGATGCCAATAGCCAATAATAGATACCATAGGAGTCCCAAAAATCCTATTCTTGTACCAACATCTGCTACAATAGTAAAATGCATAAGCAAGTATATTGCAAAAGCTATAACAAAAACTATAATCAGTATTACTACTAATTTGGCATTGTATACTTTCTTGATAGCTTTGAGACTATCCTTATCAATTGACGCATTTTCATTATGTTTCAGCCAAATACTTCTTGCTTTATTTCTTTCCACAACTATAGTCCTATTTTCAAGGTTGGTAATTACAACAATAGAAGAATCAGAATCTGACTCCTCTATTCTTACATTTGGTTTCCGAAAAAGATCAAATGCAAGTACAGTCAAAATAATGGCAACGAGTAAAAGAATGACTATCCGTTTGCTTCTTTTTTTCATAAAAACCTCCTAAATATAGCATTGCTATTATTTACTATTATATTATATAACATTTACGCAAGAAAATCAACTAAAATTACTTAATGGATTGCTTTCAACGGCATTGCGCACTTGTTCATTGTCTACATGAGTATATATTTCAGTTGTGGAAATGCTAGCATGACCTAATAATTCTTGTAATGCTCTTATATCTACATTGCCATATTTGTACATTAAAGTAGCAGCAGTATGCCTTAATTTATGTACAGAATATTTATTTATATCTAAACCAGCTTTAAGCAATTCCTGTTTAACAATATATTGCACGGTTCTATTACTAATGCGCTCTCTACGTTCACTTAGAAATAAAGCATCTCTGGAATCATATTGTATGTTTTCTTTGGGCCTAACATTAATATAATCATTTATTGCATTTATACAAGCTTTATTTAAATAAATAGCTCTTTCTTTATTTCCTTTACCAATTACATTAAGTTTACATTCTCCAAAATCGATGTCTTTCATATTTATACCGACTAATTCAGATAAACGCATACCGCAATTTAAAAACAAAGTAATTATTGCAAAATCTCTTTCTTTATTACGATTTTCTTCTGTAGCAGTAATATTTAAAAGCCTTCTACTGTCATCTAAAGATAGGTATTTAGGAATACGTTTATCTTGTTTAGGAGTTTCTAATGTTTGTGCAGGGTTTATTTCTAATATGTGGGCTTTATTTGTTAAATAATTAAAAAATATTCTTATGGTAGATATTTTCCTAGCACGAGTTGCAGCTTTTGCATTAAGATTTGTTGCTAAATAAGCTATAAATGCATGAATATCTTCTAATTTTATATTTTTTAGTATATCAACAGGAAAATCATTAATATTAATTTCCTTAAAGTCTGTTTTATTTGTTAAATGAAAGTGTATTTTCATATATTTAAGAAACATAGCCAAGTCATAATTATATTCTTTTATAGAATTAGGAGATTTATTCAATATGGTTATAGAATAATTTAAAAAAGAATTAAGAAAATCTGGATTTTGCTCTCTACTAATCATTTGTTTCACACTCCAATATATAATTTATATGTATATTATATAACAAAGAAGAAAAAAAGCAAATAGCGTTATTTGCTATATTGTTTATTTTAATTTTTATTTTTATTTTATCAATTATTGAAAAAAGTATATATTTGTGTTATTTTTATTATATAGAAAGATAATTAACAATGTAATACCTCAAGGAAGTATGTTAGGTATATTTAATAATTAAAAGGAGGTATATTAGAATGGATGAATTTAAAGTTATCGTTGTAATGAATGAAGCTATGATAGGTGTGTTAAAAGATAAAAATTCTGATTATTCAGTAAATTTAAAAATTCAAGAATACTTACAGGATGAGGCACTATTTTTTAAGATTAACAAACAAAATGCTTATAAAATTTTGCAAAAAGTTGGAGTAAAACAAGAACAACTGGATAGGGTGTATAAGAAGTTAATATCGTCTAATACATTTTATGATTTATTAAATAAAGGCAAAATAAAAGCTGATGATGATAGTATAGTTGTTAAATATGATGTTTATCGGTTATAATAATTTGTTTAAAAAACCAAATTAAACTAGTAATATAAAAAATGGAGGAATTTATAAATGAGTGATGAATATATAAAAAAATTCTACAATGAAGTAAATGAATCATTAGAAGGAAATTATAAAATAATATTGGAACCTAATAGAAACCTTACAGATGAATGGATTGAATATGACCAAGTAAAATGGGAATTGGACGAGTCACTTCAAAAATTAGTGAATACATTATTGGAAGAAGATACAATTGATTTTGAAGAAAAAGTTTTAAGAATATATAAATATATATGTTTGAATTATGTATATGATGATAATGTTCTATATTTCTTCAAAAAGGATTCAAGCGATCCGAATAATATAAAATATATAGCAGTAGATTGGTATGGAAGAATAATTGATAAAAAGTGGAAGGAAAATAGAAAAAATCATAATAGAAGAGTATGTTATGAATTTGCTAGATTTTATGCCAAAGCAATAAATGAAATGCTAATAGGAAATGATAACTGCGAAGCTTTTATGCTTGGAGATAAGGAAAATTTACATTATGTTGTGGGATTAACAGGTAATGAATATAGCATTATTTTAGACCCAGATGATTTTAATAATATAAAAGATCTTACTAGATTAAAATTAGGACTTACAATTAATGGAATAAAAATACTTAGAGATAATTCTGGAAAATTTCAAAAAGCTGTTGATAAATTTAATCAGGATAAAAAAAATGAGTTGCCTGAAGTAGAAAAAACAAGGGAAAATTTAAAAGATGGAAACTTTATTGAATATTTTAAAAGTGTTGTAGAAATATTAAAAAGTTATAATATTGATTCACAGGGATTTTATGAATATATGAAATCAATAGTTGAACAAGAAGAGATAGAAACCGAAAAAGTATGGAAAAAAATTAATGGTGACAATGAAAAGAGATATGCAAGATGTTCTATTTTTAACTTAGATTCTAAAACATATTTACTAGATAGCGTGGATAAAACATTAAGTATAATTAACAATGAAAATTTAGATAAGGACACTTTTGTTTTTAATCCAGAGGAAAATGAATATCCTTATTATGGAGGATAATTGAAACAATAAAACACAATTAATCTATAGTATAAGGAGCAATTAAAATGAGTATAGATATAGAAAAACTTATTAGGTTAAATAAATTGATAAGTGTACATTTTAGGAAAAAACATATAATTGTATTGGATCCAAAACAGAGAGAAGAATGTGGAGATAACGAGGAGTTAAAAGAAGATATAATATATGATCCAACAGAATGGACTTTACCAGAGAAATTGCATACATATGTAGAGAATTTGTCTGAAGAAAATCAATTAACCAATGAAGATAAGATTTTACTGATTTTTGAAAAGTTATGTAAAGACTATGTATATGATGACAACTTAATATCTTACATAAAAAAGGTGGATGATGATGTATTTAGCTTACCTGATTGGTATGGTAGAGATATTGATCATGAATGGGAAAAAAACAGAGAACCACATAATAGAAGAATTTGCTTTGAACTATCTAGATATCTTGCAGAAGCATTAAAAGAATTATTAAAGGACAATGATGCTTTTAACATGTGCATTCTCTGGAATAAAAATCTCACGCATTATTTCGTTGGATTAACATGCAGAGACTATAGCATAGCGTTAGATACAGACGATTTTTTTAATATAAAAGACCTTACAAGATTAAAGACAGGTTTAACTCCTAAGGGAGTAACAGTTCTAGAGGATAGAAAAGGCAAATTTAAGAATGCACTTGAAAGATTCAATGAAGGAAAAACTGAAGATGCTATTAACAAGATTGAAGAGGAAACAGCTGATTTTACTGAAACTCAAAATCCTAATGAATTGAATGAAGAGATTGTTTTCTTAAAAAAAGCAATGGAAGTATTAGCAACAAAATATAATGTTGATTCACAAGGAATATTTGAATATATGAAAGAAATAATAGATATTCGATTAGGATCAGAAAATAGAGAAAAAATATGGAAAAAAATAGAAGGAGAGACTAATACATCAACTAGGTATATAAGATGCTTAGTTATAAATATGGATGGGCAAAAATATTTAATTGATGGTGACGAAAGAGTATTACGTCCATTTAATGAAGAAGAGTTAAATAAGAAGAGACCAACTTTTATACCATATAGTGATCTTTCTCGTGGAGGATTCGATTACTATGACGGAACGTAATAAATAATATACTATGTTAAAACAATTGAAACAGTTGAATTTGCAGATAAATTGTGATAAAATTATTACGTATAATAAAATATAAGAAAAGGAATAATGAGTTATGAAGGAGAAGAAAAAAATATTAATTGTTACAGCTTTTCCTACACATGGTGCAGGAAGTGGAGCATTGATAACAACACAATCAAAATCATATGTAGAAGATGGACATGAAGTAGTTATAATAACGGGAAATAATAGAACAGATTTTGATAAATTAGATGGAGTAAGGTACCATGTTGTACCATTTACTGCAGAAACAGAAAATCCAGAAAAAATAGAAGGACAATGTGATTTCAACTACTTAATGTTTACAACACACACTGAAAGCACGGCAAACTTCTGGAATGCAAATCTAGAACAAATTGAAGAATATATGCAAGTTTTTGAATCAGCAATAGGTGAGGAAATTGGAAAATTCAATCCAGATATTGTACATGCTCAGCATAATTGGATAACAAGTAGCATACTTTCAAAGTTTAATAAACCAGTTGTACTTACAATTCATGGAACAGATCTAATGGGTTATGAAAAATCAATTGAAGAATTACAAAAAGTTAATCAAAGAATAGAAGAAGTAAAGCAAAAAGCTTTAGATGGCAAAGATACGCAAACAATACAAAATATGGAAGAATTAGAACACGTATATAAAAAATATTCATCAAAAAAGCAAATATTAAGAGATATAAAAAAATTAATGGATAATGGGAAAATACAAACTACAAGAGAGCAATTAGAAGAATTAGTAAGATTATATGATGAAAAAACCAAATATGAATTATATATTAAATATGCTGAAAAGTCCGCTAAAACTGCCAATAGAATAATAGTAATATCAGAAGATCAAAAGAAGGAATTTATAAGATTATTTCCAAATAATCAAGATAAAGTAAGATTATTAGAAAATGGATATGATGCTCAAACATTCTATATGGATGAAGATGTGAAAAAAGATGCGGTTTTACCAGCAGATAAATCAGATTATGATAATCTAGTATTATTTGTTGGAAAATTTGCAGATTTTAAAGGAATAGATGCATTATTAAATGCTGCTAAAATATATGAGAGCGACATGAAAGAACTAGGAAAAAAAGTAGAAACTCTAATTGTTGGTTCTGGAGCATTGGATGAAAAATTAAGAGAACAAGCTACTCAATTAGGATTAGAAAACACACACTTTTTAGGCAGAAAAAGTCATCAAGAAATTTGTAAATTACAAAATCTAGCAGATGTATCTATAATACCATCAAGAAATGAACCTTTTGGACTAGTTGTAATTGAAGGAACTGCATGTGGTCATCCAGTTATTGCAACAAACGCAGGCGGAATACCGGGGATATTAAATACTGAAAATGCAAATATTTCAGATAAATCACAAACATATAAAACACCACTTGGAATTCTAGTACCACCTTTACCAGATAGAAATGATAAATTAGATGATAAACAAAAAGATGAACTTGACAAATTTATGACAGAATATGTGGTGACAAAAGATGAAGATAAAGATAAATTAATTGACGAAATTTGTAATAATTTAAATTTGCCAAAAGATGTTGTTATAAATTATACAAATGCATATATGCGAACTATAAAAGGAATAAGTGATAGTGTGATTGAGATAGTTTCAAAAAAAGGTGAATTTAACAACGAAGAAATTGCAAAATATACTAAAGATAGGTACTCTCAAGACACTATAAGAAATAAACTTTTAGGTATATTTGATGAAGCTGTTCGAGATCATAGTATGGCACAAGATAGATAGTAAATAAATTAGTCAGGGCTTATCAGCAATGGTAAGCCCTTGATATTACCGAGCAAGTAGCTAAAAATAGCAAAAAAGTTGCAAAAGAAAGCGTAAAAATGACACAGAGAGCCGTACGAGCATCAAAAAAGGCTATAGTGGGAGTTTAAAATTTCAAAAAGAAATGATGATGGTTGCAGAAAAAATGGCATTAGAGGGGAATTGTATTCTTACACCTGCTTATCCAGTATTAGAGAATATATATTTGAAGAAAAATATAGGGAATAGGGGCCAAGTAAAAGCTAAAATAATGAAGCTTCAGAATCAATTTTAAGAGGTTTTTATATAAAAGTAGTATAGTTTGTTGTTAGTATAAGATGCTAAAATAGAGGCTTTATTAAAGGAATAGCAAGATTTCATAGGTAGGACCATATAAACATGGTTTTATATTTTACTCCTATTCCTGTTTGCACAAAAGTTTGATAATGGACAGGTTTTATACATTTTATATAATTATTAATTTATGGAGGTTATATATGAGTTCATTAAAAATGCATATAGCAATTTCAGAAGAGATACGAAAACAATTTAATTTAAGTAATGATTTTTTATTAGGAGCAATTTTACCAGATATAATAAAACTATTAAGAAAAGAAAGAATTACCTCGCATTTTGAAATAGATAATCAAGTAGATTTAGAAAAATTTAAAAAAATGCAAACGAATATAAATAGTGATTTAGTTTTAGGGTATTATGCTCATTTAATTGAAGATAAAATTTGGTTTGAATCTTATATGTTAAATAAATATTGTATTTTGCCAGATTATACTGATGATAAATTGTATTCAGATTATTCATATGTAGATGAATTAATGTATAAAAAATTGAATTTAGATACTTTAAAAATAAAGAAAGATTTATTATCTGTTTTAAAAACAGTAAATATAAATGATATTTGCTTAATGGAATTTAGCAATAAATATATATTAAATAAGGATGAGATAAGATTAAAAATAGAAGAAGTTTGGAAAGATTATCCAACAACAGAAGAAAATTACTTTTTTACTCAAACTGATTCAGAAGAATACTATAAATTAGCAGTAACAACTGTTAATAATTATATTTCTAAAATATTAATATAGTTAATGTAAAAGATTAGATTCTAATATCTATTCTTCTTGTTTAGAAAAAACAGTGAAGTAGGGGGACAGCGCCTCATTTAAAGAATTAATATTTTTGGTAAAATTTTATAATAAAAAAATTATTTTATTTAATTTCAAATTTAAGATTTTCAAATTTTGTTTGGAAAAAATTCTTAAACCGAACATTTGATTATTACGAGTTAATTTACAAATTTTAATTATGATTTTAGTTTTATAATTATATTTATTAATTTTGAAAATCAATTTTAAGCAATTTAAATTATTAACTAATTAAATTATTCATTTTAAACATTATAAATTGATTTTGAAGCTTTTAAATTTATAATAAGTAAGTTATATTTATGAACATTAATCAAATTTATACAATTATTACTATACATATAAATCTCTGAAATTAGCTAAAATAATGGCTTGCGAGAATCGTTTTTAAACGTTTTTTAGCCATAACGCCATATAGTTTGTTGTCTGATATTTTAGCAAAATACTGGCAATTCTAGTGTTTAGCAATTTTTAGCAGTAAAATTATACATTTATATAGTAATACCAAGAGACTCAAAAAAAGCCCAAAATAACGACGCACGAGAATCGATTTTAAGGCGTTTTTAAAAATTAAGCATATAGTTTGTTGTCTTAAAAATAAGCCAAATATAGCGAAATAGGCAGTTTAGAGATTTTTATAAAAATTATCATAAATAAGTATGATGAAAAAATGAACTGGACATAAAAATTAAATTTAAGGACATAAAATTAATTAGATATGAAATTATAAAGATAAAATATAAAACAAGCTTAAAATTGATTTTGAGAGTTGATAATAAAGCATTGATTAGGTATTGCATAATATAAATAATAAAGATATAATAATAAAGTATTAGTAAGACATAAAAGGTCTGAATGTACTGAAAACACTAGGAAGGACTCTAATTTGAGTTCTATATATTTGGTTCTGCTCCTTTTTGCACAAAACTTTGATTTTGTGCAATGTTATATATTGCTTTTTTTATACTTATACATGCCTAGCTTCTCTCTACTACCTTTTAAAAACTACTAAAAAAACAAATATTATTAAATAAATAATATTTGTTTTTTTATGTTTAATTATAATGCATATACTTTAATCCTTAAAAAAATAACTTATTCTTTCTAAAAATTCCTCATTATTTTTAGTTGCTGTCATTTGATCTATTAATTGTTCTGTTACTTCTGTTACTGCCATTGTTGATAAAGCTTTTCTTAATGCAAATACAGTTTCTAATTCTTTTTTAGATAATAACAATTCTTCTCTTCTTGTTCCAGATTTATTAATATCTATTGCTGGGAAAATTCGTTTTTCTGATAATTTTCTGTCTAAGTGAACCTCCATATTACCAGTACCTTTAAATTCTTCAAATATAACATCATCCATCCTACTACCTGTTTCTATTAATGCTGTAGCAAGAATTGTTAAGCTTCCCCCATTTTCTATATTTCTAGCTGCACCAAAGAATTTTTTGGGTTTATGTAATGCACTTGGATCAAAACCACCAGACAATGTTTTACCTGAAGAAGGAACTACTAAGTTATATGCTCTTGCAAGTCTTGTGATGCTATCTAATAATATAACAACATCCTTTTTTTGCTCTGTAAGCCTTTTAGCTCTTTCTAGTACCATTTCCGCAACCTTTACGTGGTGTTCTGGCAATTCGTCAAAGGTTGAATATATTACATCTCCCTTTATAGATCTTCTCATGTCTGTTACTTCTTCTGGACGTTCATCTATTAATAAAACTATTAATTCTATTTCTGGATTATTTATTGATATACTATTTGCTATTTTCTTTAATAGTGTTGTTTTTCCAACTTTTGGTGGTGCAACTATCATTCCTCTTTGCCCTTTGCCAATTGGGCACATCAAATCTATTATTCTCATAGAATATTCGTTTGAGCTTGTCTCTAACTTTATTCTTTCATTAGGATATATAGGAATTAAATCATCAAATTTTGTTCTCCTATAAGCTTTTTCTGGAGCTTCTCCATTAACCTCTCCAACATATATAAGCGCTGGAAATTTTTCTCCTTCTTTAGGAAGTCGAGCTATTCCCTTTATTTTATCTCCCTTATCAAGTTTAAATCTTCTTATTTGAACAGGCGATATATATACGTCTTTTGGAGTTGATAAATAATTTTCACCTCTTAAAAAACCATAACCATCGGGTAAGACTTCTAAAATTCCTTCTACTATTTCGTCTTCTTCATTTGTTATCTTATATCCACTAGAAGAATTATTTTCAGCTTTTTCTTCTTTTTCATAATAATTTGTTGTTATGATACCATCATCTTCTATCAAATTTTCATTTGTTTTATCTATACTTTCCTCAGTTGCATTAGTTAAGAAGTCTATTAATTCCTCTTTTTTTAATTTAGAAACATTCTTAACGCCTTTTTCCTTCGCTAATTGACGTAATTCAACTAAGGTATACTTTTCTAGATTTTCCATAAAATTTCCCCCTAAATTTTATTTATATATTACATATTTTACTTCATTTATATAATGGATTTTTTACTAAGATTTTAAAAAAATAGAATTTAAAACTACAGAGGCACATAAAAGTTGGTGCCTCTTCAATTACTTTCCAATATCTATGTATACTCTTTCATTAGGTAAATACATATCAAGTTTGTCACGAGCAATTTCTTCAATAAACTCTTTTGAATTTACATTTTCTTTTTTGGCTATTAAATTTGAATTTTTTGTTTTGGCTTCTTCTATTTGCAAAGCATATCTTTTCTCATCTGATTTATAAGCATTTAATATTTGTTGTTGATTTATGAAAATATATATAATATATCCAAACAAAATCAATAAAAATAGTATTTTATATGTTTTTTTCTTTTTCATATGTATTTTATCTCTCCGAATTCGATATTTTAAAATTAATACATTTATTTTTTCTACATAATTTTGTAAAATCCTTCTTTAAACATACTTATTTTAACATATTATTTATTTAATTTCAACTTTTTTTACCTTTTTTTGTTAAAATTTTTATTTACTTATAGGTCTTCTAATATTAATTACAAAAAAGTGTATAGGCTTACAGATTGTTATTTTAAATAGTTTAACTATATATTTGAATATAAATGATATTATTTTTTTAAAAAAGCTTATAATGATAACATTAACTTTTATAAATAATTTACTAATTGCTAGTAAATAAATAATAATTCCTACTCCTAATCCAACAAAAATATAACTTCTTATTTCTCCATTATTAAACTTGAATATTGTAAATAATAATAGTACTCCTGTTATCATCCAAAAAATTAAATCTTCTATATATGTTATAAAATCTGGAGTTTTAAAAGTTTTTCGAATAACTCTAAAAATATCAAAAATTATTCCAATTAGAATACCAGTTATCGTAAAAATTAAAAGGCTATATATTTGATTATGTATACCTTGTGACATAATTTTCTTTCCTACTTTTATTTAAATATTTTGTTCAGTAATCCTGAACTTTTTTTATCACAATTGTTCTCTGTATAGCCTAAATTATATATTTCTCCATTGATTACAACTTCTGTTGTATCTAAGCTTAATTTATTTATTCTTAAATTCTCACCTTTTATAGTTAAAAGCCCCAGTTCTGTTTCTAAAATTACTATTTGATCATCAAAACTTAACACATCTAACACTCCAGAGATGCTTAATTTTTCCCTGTTCTCTAAAACTATATTTTGAATAATATTGTTATTCGCATTTATACTTGTTTTTCTTTCTTCTATTGCCATTAGCCTCATCCCCTACTCTTTTTAATCTTATAAATAATATATATTCAATACTTGTCTGTTTTAGAACATATAATATTGCTTTTCGTTATTTTATATGATATATTGGTTATGTGAACGGTTGTAAAGGAGGAGGAAGTATTGATGTCTAAAAAATATAATATAGATGAGAGAGCACAAAAGCAATGGGAAAATTATAGTATATTCTCTATAGTACATGCACTTGTAGAAAAGAATAAAGATAATGGATTATTTAATATAAGTTTGAAATATTATCCACAGCCATTATATCCAGACATAGCTGATGTATATGATGAAAATAACCCAGCATATAAATCTTTAAAAAATTTAAAAAACATTAACATGATTAATCCTTCTTTAGAGAAAATAAAAGGACAAGATTTAAGAGCAATTAGAGCTGCTCAAGGTATATGTTTCAGGGCACTTGCCCGATTCCCACAATTCTCACAAATGTCTAATATAATGCTGTATGATATAAATAACAATAAAAACTTAGCAATGAGTGAATTTTTGGAAAGACTTAGTAATATTACTGATAAAAATGAAAGAGTAAAATTTATAATGTCTCTTGCTATAGATGGTATTCAAGGAGCAGATAGTGAGACAGTTCATAAGTTTCTTAATATATTAGCTACTGCATTAAGACCATCAAAAGATAAAAATGGTTATTGCTCAGGCTTGGGTCTTGCTATGGTATTTAAGGAAGATGATAAACCATTGATTAGAGGACTTGTTGGACAAGAAGGATTGTTTGATGAAATTAAGCCATGGGAAGACATTGTGAATAGAGATGTATCAAATTTTTGCAATCAATTAAATTCCAGATCTAATAGTAAAGAAATAGAGATATAAAGAGAGACTAAGTCTCTCTTTATGCTATACAATTAATTTTTGATGTAATTTATTAAGTAATTCTTCTGGGGCTCTTTCTTTTGTCATGATAGATAATTTAGTTTCATCTATTTGTAATGATAACATATTTATATTATACAATTTAAATATATCTAATGTCTTTTCTAAAATTTCTTTATTATTTTTTATTCCATATCCAATAAGTGAAATTCTAGAAATATCAGTTATAGTTGACTCAAATGTGTCTAGTTCAGTTGTTAGCAAATGCTGTAGCTTATTAAAATTATTTAAGTGTATTGTAAAATTAATATCTAATTTATCTGTACTATTATTAATTATAGTATTTAATGCAATCCCATTTTCTAATAAAGTTAAACATATGTCCATAATATTCTGCTTACAATATAATGGTCCTTTAAAATTTACTAAAACAAAATTATCATTTTTTACAATGCTTTTCACCGCACTTTCTTCAATTTTTTCATTTATTATTGTTCCTATATTACTATTAAAAGTTGACCTTGTCTCGATTAAAACTTTATACTTTTCTGCTATTTCTACACATCTATTATGAAGAACTTTTGCTCCTTCATCAGATAAATTTACCATTTCTAAATAAGATAGTTCTGGTATTTTTTTTGTCTCTGGTATTTTATTTGGATCTGCTGAATATACTCCATCTACATCCGAAAAAATATAGCAATGACTAGCCTTAATAGCTGCAGCTATTGCTACTGCTGTTGTATCGGAGCCACCCCTTCCTAGGGTTGATATATCTTTGTTTTCATTAATTCCTTGGAATCCTGCTATGATTACTATTTTATTCTTTTCTAATTCTTGATTTATTCTTGTGGTATCTATGTTTAAGATTTTAGATTCTTGACTTTTACTATCTGTATATATTCCAGCCTGCCATCCAGTTAAAGAAATAGCATCACAGCCTAATTGTTTTAATAAAATAGCTAATTTTGACATTGACATTTGTTCGCCAGAACTCAAAAGAACATCTAGTTCTCTTTCATCAGGTATATTAGAAAGCTCATAAGCTTCTTTAATAAGTTTATCAGTTGTTTTGCCTTGTGCAGAAACAACTACTACAATTTTATTTGCTCTTTTGTGAAATTCAATAATTTTATTTGCTACAGTCTTTAATTTTTCATTATCTGCTAATGAACTACCTCCAAATTTTAATACTATTGTGTCCATATTCACCTGCACCTTTTGATAATATATATATTATAGGTCTAATTTTACTTAATAGACTCTATATTATATGATATTATTTAATTTGCTAATTGGTTACTATGGTACTAAAATACGTTAATTATTTTAGGTCGGCAAAAATTGCCGACCTATACATTACTCTAGTTTATCACTTTTTCTTAAATATGCATCTATAAATCCATTTAAATCTCCATCCATTACTGCTTGAACATTTCCTACTTCATAGTTCGTTCTATGGTCTTTTACTAATGTGTATGGGCAGAAAACATATGAACGGATTTGACTTCCCCATGCTATATCCATTTGGTTTCCTTTTAAATCTTCTATTTTTTCTTTATTTTCCTTTTCTTTTAAGGTTAAAAGCTTAGATTTTAGCATTTTCATTGCTGTTTCTTTGTTTTGAATTTGTGATCTTTCTGTTTGACATGCTACTACTATATTTGTTGGAATGTGTGTTATTCTAACTGCAGATGAAGTTTTATTTATATGTTGTCCGCCCGCTCCAGATGCTCTATAAGTATCTATTCTTAAATCATCTGGATTAATTTCTATTTCTATATCATCTGTAATTTCAGGTAATACCTCTACTGAAGCGAATGAAGTATGCCTTCTACCACCACTATCAAAAGGAGATATTCTAACTAATCTATGTACACCCATTTCTCCCTTTAAATAACCATATGCATATTCACCAGATATTAAAGCTGTAACACTTTTTATACCTGCCTCGTCTCCATCTAAAAAGTCTAATTCTTTAACGGCATAGCCATTATCTTGAGCCCATCTTGTATACATTCTATACAACATTTGAACCCAGTCCTGAGATTCTGTACCTCCAGCACCCGGATGAAGTGTAATAATTGCATTATTAATGTCATATTTTCCAGAAAGTAAAGTATTAATCTCAAGATTCGTTATTTCTTTTTCTATTTTGTTAGTTGCCTTTATTAAATCTTTTGCCATTTCTTCGTCTAGCTCTATTTTTAATAATTCACTTAAATCTTTTAAATTTTCAAAATCTGCTTTAATTTTGTTATATTTTTCTAACTTTGCCTTTATAACAGATATCTTCTTTAAAACAATGGAGCTATTTTTAGTGTCTAGCCAAAAATTTTCATTTATAGTCTGAGATTCTAATTGTTTTAAATCATTTTCCAAACTAGCAATGTCAAAGTGAATCACCTAATTGTTTTAATTTTTCGTCTAATGTTTCAATTAATTTATAGTTTTCTTCTAAATCTATCATTAAATCACATCCTTTTGATTTTTTTGAAATTCAATAATTTTATGTGTTAAAGCATAGTCAGAAATCTTCTTAAAATTCTCATCATAATTATATTTTTCTTGACCATATTTTAACCACATTTCTGACCAAGACATATTTGATTTAATATATTTTTGTACTGTTGGGTCATTATATGTTTCATTTCCTTCTTGATTTTTTAAATCAACATATCCTTTTTCATCATATATTCTACTTTGCAGATCACATTCTAATTTATCACAATAATGTGCAAATAATGCCTCTGAAGATTTTCTTTCGTCAAATTCTAAAATCAGATTTTTTATTTCATCTTTATATAATAAATCTCCTAAAACATCTTCAACAGCTTTATGTCCAATTATTATTTTTTCTGCTTTGGAAATTTGAAATTGAGTCAAATCTCCAATAAGGATTTCCTCCAATTCGTGAACAGCTAACATCATTATTACTTTATTTAAATCTATATTATATTGATATTCCGACTGTATGGCTATAGCCAACATTTGAACTCCATATATATGCTCTGCTACGCTTTCTATCCTTTCAGCGTTAACATGCCAATCCTTCCAGCCTGTTCTAATTACACTTTTTAATTTATTGCATAAAACATAATATCTTATTACATTTTCTTCTTTTCTCATTTTCAGTATCTCCATTATCCTCTTTTTATATGCTCCTCGTAACTTATCTTTGTTTAATTGTATAATCTGTACAAAACTTGTTCCTTATTTTCTTATTTCCTTTTTGAAATTGATAAATTACATATTTATAATAACATAAAATATCAAATAATTGTAGTAAATATTAAAATATTTTTTCTATCCACAGTAATTTATTTTCTAATCCATCAATAGTTTTTTTATCTAATTTAGGATTTTTTAAAGTATATTTCAACCATTCTGTAGCTATATTTTTAATTATGGGTTCTTCAACTTGTCTTTGCTCAATATTGTTTTTATAATAGGTATCTAGAAAAATGTTCATTCCATTTATATCTGTACCATTCTTTCTAGAAATGAATAGATTTGTTAATGCAATCGCTACATCACATAGTGCAGGTCCAACTTTTGCATCATCAAAATCTATTAATATGATTTTATCGTTTTCAATAAATATATTTCCTTTAGTTATATCAAAATGTAATAAGGAATTCTTACCTTCTGGTACTTTAAATGGGACAACTGGTAATTTTAGTTCATTTATTTTTACATCATGCATTTTTCTTAAATATTGTGCAACATTTATTATTACCTTTTTGCTTAGCGATATGTTAAACAAACTTGAGCCATTAATAAAAGAATATAACATCAAATATGTATTTTTAAAATTCGTAAACGGTTGGTTATATTTATTTCTTATTATTTGGGGACTATCCAGTCTGTTTTCCTTTAGTAAATCATAAGTGTTCTCCATATTCATTGCATGCTCTTTCGCATCATAAACTTTTAATATATATTGGTAGTTATATGTTTCAATATTAAATACGTTTCCATCTGTTGAATCTAAATTTTTAATTATGCTTTTTATATCCAAATTATAGTCTTCAATTAAAATTTTTTTATATTTATATAATATATCAGACATTTCGTATATTTTTATTCCCCCTAAATAATCAATATTTTATTTGTCAATTTTTTTAGAACAATTAAGATTTTAGAGCTATGTTTATTATTGAGTTTTCACATTTGTTTTAAGAATAAACTTCAAATCTTCTATTGCTTTGTCTATATTCATCATTCCATTTCCAATAGGATAGTAAACTGGATATACTTTATAGTTTTTTCCTGCGATATTTTTTTGAAAATACTGCTTTCTACATTGTGATACAGATATATTTTTATCTAATATAATAGAACTAACTTGATTTCCAAGAGTTATAATTATTTTAGGATTTACTATTTCTATTTCTTTGCATAATAAATCTAAATATTGGGTATAAACTGAGTTTGGTAATATTCTTGCATCCACTTGAGTACATTTTCCAAGATTAGTTATGAAATACTTATGTTTTTCAACATTGTCATATACTAAATCTGCAAATTTTTCATCCCAATCTAGGGGCTTTTTTGCCATAATACTTTCGTATATTTCTCCATCAAGTAAACCTATTCTATAAAACAGTTTCCATATATTTTTAGTTCCTATCCATGGGGACCTTCTACCTTGCCAATTAGGATCTGATGCAATATTTTTCCCAGTTGGGTTCATAAAAACAAAACAAATATTTGGACTATTAATACATCCTCCATTATATATAGAAGTTAAATCCTTTGCTCCATATTTTTGTTGTAGCTTATCGTATTCAGCATTTAATTCATTTATTTTCATGGATTTTACTACCACCTTTATTTATTATTAAAATAGTTATTTATATCATTTAGAAATTTTAATATAAAAAAGAAGTGTTACACATTTTATTTTGGTTATACTTCTCTAATTTTAAGAATTTATAAGATTTTTATTTTCTCTAAATCAATGTAAATCCTTGTATTTACTGCTATTTACCGCAACATTGTTTATCTTTACTATAATAAAAATGCCTAGGTGGCAACGTACTTAACATACGCTTAGCATTTAGCTACCTTACCTAGGTCTTACTATAAATATTTTACCATACAAAAAATTGTATGTCAAATATTTCACTAATATTTTATGCATAAATTTTATTTTTTATTCCTGCTATTTCTCGGAAACAAACTTACTCTAAAGTTTTTTGGTTTTAATTCTTTTATTAAGTTTCAATATCTTGAATTTTGTTAAATACCTTTATCTTTTCTTCTTCAGTCATATCATATGATTTTATTTCAGTATCTAAACTTAAATTTTTTTCTTTCTTTAATTTAAGATTTTCTTTTTTATATTTTGATTTTATTTTTATTCTATCTTGTTCATAAGAAAAATAGCCACCTACTGCAAAATATCTTGTTTTACTATTTTTATGGATTGAGCCGGCTTTCATCTAAGTATACATATATTTTCATGTTATATTTCTCCTCTTGACTTTAAGCATTTCTACCACAACAATTCTTATATTTCTTACCACTTCCACATGGACATTGGTCGTTTCTGCCTACTTTTGGTTCATGGTTTACTACTGTTTGATTTTGTGGAGATGATGTTTTTGGTGCTATTGTCCCGTCTAAATTGCTAATTGCTGAATTTTCTAAGCTCATTCCTGTTATTCTAGCCGCTTCTGTTCTTTGAATATTTTCTTCTTTTTTTCGTACATGCATTAATAGTTTAACAACATCTGTTTTTATGTCTAATACCATCTGGTCAAACATGTCAAATCCTTCTATTCTATATTGCACTACTGGATCTTTTTGACCATAAGCACGAAGCCCAATACCATCTTTTAACTCGTCCATTGCATCTATGTGGTCCATCCATTTTTCATCAACTATTTTTAATGTTACTACTCTTTCTAATTCTCTTAACTCTTCGGCTCCTATTGCTTTTTCCCTTTCATCATAAATAGCATAAGCTTTTTCAACAGCTTCTTCTATAACCTCTTTTAAATGTATGTTTTCTTTATTTAAAGACTCTAAATCAGTAATAGTTAAATTAGTATTTAATTCTTGCAATAAACTTTCTTTATTTACATGTTCCTCGGCAAAATAAGGAGTAACAATGTCTTCAATTAATGATTTTATCATTTTCAACACATTTGCTTTTAGGTCTTCTCCATCCAATACTTCACGTCTTTGTTTATATATTATTTCTCTTTGTGTATTCATAACATCATCATAGTTCAATACAGCTTTTCTAATACTAAAGTTTCTTCCTTCTACTCTCCTTTGAGCAGATTCAACAGAACTTGAAATTAGCCTAGATTCGATAGGCATATTTTCGTCAGCACCTAATGTTTCATATACTTTAGTAATTGCTTCACCACCAAATATTTTCATTAAATCATCATCAAGTCCAATATAAAATCTAGATTCTCCTGGGTCTCCTTGACGACCACTACGTCCTCTTAATTGGTTGTCAATTCTTCTAGACTCATGTCTTTCTGTACCAATTATTTTTAAGCCACCTGCTGATATGACTTTTTCTTTTTCTTCTTTAATAATTGAATTATATTTTCCTTGCAATTCTTTAAATTTGTTTCTAGAGCTTATAATCTCTTGGTCATCAGTTTCATTAAATGCTGTTGCTTGAATAATTTGTTCTTCAGAATATCCTAATTTTCTCATTTCTTCTTTAGCCAAATATTCACTATTTCCTCCAAGCATAATATCAGTACCACGGCCTGCCATGTTTGTTGCTATTGTAACAGCTCCATATTTACCAGCTTGTGCAATAATTTCCGCTTCTTTTTCATGATATTTTGCATTTAAAACCTCATGTTTTATACCTTCTTTTCGTAATAAATCACTTAATTTCTCAGATTTTTCTATAGAAATAGTTCCTACTAAAACAGGCTGACCTTTTTCATGACTTTGCTTTATATCATTAATAACTGCTCTGAATTTAGCATTCTCATTTTTATAAACTGTATCTGGATTATCTTTTCTAATCATATCTTTATTCGTAGGAATTTCGATAACATCTAATTTATATATTTCTTCAAATTCATCTTTTTCTGTCATCGCAGTACCAGTCATACCAGCTAATTTGTTATACATTCTAAAATAGTTTTGAAATGTAATTGTAGCAAGTGTTTTAGACTCATCTGCTATTTTAACATTTTCTTTTGCTTCAATAGCTTGATGTAAACCATTATTATATCTTCTTCCATACATAATACGACCTGTAAATTCATCAACTATTAAAACTTCGCCATCTTTTACAATATAGTCTATATCTTTTTTCATTACTCCATGCGCACGAAGTGCTTGATTAACATTATGAACAATTTCGGAGTTTTCTATGTCATTAAAATTCTCTAAATTAAATTCTTCTTCAGCTTTTTTTATACCTTTTTGTGTTAATGAAGCTGATTTAGCCTTTAAGTCAACTATATAGTCATAATTTTCGTTATCTTCTGCTTGGACAAAATCTTTTGCATTTTCTTCAACAATAATTTTAGGAATTAATTTTCTTACAAATTTATCAGCTTTTTTATATAAATCTGATGATTGTTTTCCTCTTCCTGATATTATAAGTGGTGTACGAGCCTCATCTATTAAAATACTATCAATCTCATCAACAATAGCATAATTTAGTTTCCTTTGAACTAACTGATCTTTATATATAACCATATTATCTCGTAAATAGTCAAATCCATATTCATTATTTGTACCATAAGTAATATCACATGCATATGCATTTCTTTTATCTTGTGGTTGCATTCCTGAAATGACTAAACCTACAGTTAATCCTAAAAATTTGTAAACCTTTCCCATCCATTCACTATCTCTTCGTGCTAAATAATCATTAACTGTAACAACATGGACTCCATCACCTGTTAGTGCATTTAAATAAACTGGTAATGTGGCAACTAAAGTTTTTCCTTCACCTGTCTTCATTTCTGCAATTCTTCCCTGATGTAAAATAATACCACCTATTAATTGAACATCAAAATGTCTCATTCCTAACACTCTTTTTGAAGCTTCTCTACAAACTGCAAAGGCCTCTGGTAGTATATCATCTAAAGAACTACCATTTTTTAATTTTTGCTTAAATTCATTTGTTTTATTTCTTAGTTCAGTATCTGATAATTTAGAGATTTCTTCCTCTAAACTATTAATTTTCTCAACTATTGGCATAACTCTTTTTACTTCTTTTTCGCTATAGCTTTTAAAAATTTTTTTGAACATTATCTTCTTATACTTCCTTCCTATTTAGTATCTACCATAATATATCACAAAAGAGATTAAAAGTCTAGCAAAAATCTGCAACTTAATAGTTACAATAAATAATTATATGGCATTTTTAAAATTTAAGCATATATTTAAATTTAAAACATAATTATTTACTAAGAAAATTTTATAAGGGGATTTATAATGTTTATTTATAATTTAAAACTAAATGAAGATAAAATTTTTAAAACTATTTTAGGTATACTTTTAGTAATCATTTCTTTGTTAATTATATATGTGTGTTACATTCTGATTAATAAAAGCACTTTTAAAACTTCAGATTATTTACGTGAATCTAATTTATATGAATTAAATAGTTCAAATTATACAAGTGTATTGAAAAATGTTCATGATAATATAGATATATATGTAGGGCAAAATATTAAATTTACGGGCTTTGTTTATAGGTTGTATGATTTTTCGGATGACCAATTTGTTATTGGCAGAAATATGATAATTTCTTCTGATTATAAATCTGTTGTTGTTGGTTTTCTTTGTTCTTCTTCTGAAATAAAAAATTATAAAGATAATGAATGGGTTGAGATAGAAGGAACGATTACAAAAGGAGACTATCATGGAGAAATTCCTATTATTAAAATTACTAAAATAAATAATGCAGATGTACCTTCTGAAGAATATGTGTATCCACCTGATAATAGTTTTGTAACAACTTCTACTGTTCTGTAGAAGTTGTTTATTTTTATCTATCGAAAATAGATTTAAATACTCCGTCATCTATCATTGTAGCAAATATATTTTTTAATATAATTAAGATTATTGGTCCTAGTAGCATTCCTATTACTCCTAAGATTTTAAATCCAGTATACATTGCTATTAAAGTAAAAATTGGATGTATCCCTATTTGACCACTTATTATCCTTGGTTCTACTAACTGCCTTACAATACTCATTATACTCCATAATACAAGTATTCCAATTGCTAATTTTAGGTTTCCATTTATGGCAGACCATACTGCCCAAGGTAGCATTGCTGTTCCTGAACCAAATATGGGTAATGCATCAACAAAGCCTATTCCTAAAGCTGCAATTAATGGAACTTTTACTCCCCACCCCATAAAATGAAAGATGTATAATCCTATTAAAGATATAACAAAAGAAATTAATATTAATATTGCTTGTGCCTTTAAATATTTACCTAATGTCTTTATTAGTTCTCTTATGTGTAAACCTATTTTCTTTACCCATGTTTTGGGAAGATGATGTTCAAGTTGGTCTAACATATATACCTTATCAACACAAATAAAATATAATGCTAAAAAGGTAATTACTACATATATGCCTATTGTTGGTATAGAAGTTATAAAATTCATTGCCTTTGTCAAAGCATCTTTTGCCCATTCTGTGACTGTTCCTAAAAACTCAGTTGCAGAACTTTGTATTGTGTTTTTTACCTGCTCTGATATTTGAATTTTTTCAAAATTAATTCTTTTTATAAATTGCTGTATAAAAGCATATCCTTTATCGAAGAATTGATTAATATTACCTAATATATTTGAAATTTCTGAAATAAGTGTTGCTATTCCCCATGTAAGAAAACCTATTATTATAGAAAGAGCTAAAATAAATACAATAATAGAGCTGGTTTTTCTCTTCAATTTTGTCTTTTTCATTAACATTTTTATAAGAGGTTCTAATAGTAAAGATAATATAAAAGCAATTAAAAAAGGCATGTAAAATACAGATAATTTGAATCCTAACCACACACCTATTATCGTTAAAAAGAATATAAATATTCTTTTTATAACTTTTCTCCAATAATTCATATCTATAACCATATGTATCCCTCTTTATTTTCTATTATTCACCATTCACTTTTGAGAACTGTAGGAGGCGCCAAACACGCCATCCCACACTTTAATTTTTCCTATATATAGTTTTCTTAACTATTCTGCATTTTTTTTATTACAATTACAAATATTTTCTAAAGTATTTGTAACTTCTTCATTATTTATATTTGGGTTTGCTGCTAAATCTCCTAATGTCAATATTCCTACTATTTTATTGTTTTCCATAACTGGAATTCTGCGTATTTGATTCTTTTTCATTAAATCTTGGGCTTCGTCAATATGTGTATCTGGTGTACAAGAACATACTTTGCAAGTCATTATTTCGCTTACAGGTGTACTTTTTACATCTTTATCACAAGCTATACTTCTTAAAATTATATCTCTATCTGTAACTATTCCAACAATATTTTGTGCATCATTACATACAGGTACACAACCAATATGATTGTCGCACATCAATTTTGCACAATTACACACAGAATCATTTGGCTTTACCCATGTAACATTATTGCACATACAATCTCTTACTTTCATAATATACCACCTTTCATAATTTTATAACAATATTATTGTAAACAAATAAAAAAAATATATGCAAAATATCTTTGCATATATTGGAAAATTTTTCAAATATTATATATTGTTTTTAAACTTTTCATTCTTTTGTATTGGTTCTTCATTTTTAAAATATAAATGGATTTCCTGGAAATGGTGGTCTTCCGTGTCCTGGCCTTCCTGGGAATGGTAGTCTTGGCGTTCTATTTTCTCCAAGTAGTCTATTTAAAATTAATATTCTTATTAAATCTCTTAGAAGCGGATTATTCATTCTTTGCCTTGTTTCCTTTATTTCTGCTTTAACTGGTTCTTTCGAATTTCTGTTTTCTACTTTTTTATTTGTCTCTACATTTATGTTAATTGTAGTATTTATATTGCCCTCTACAGTTGTATATATTCGCTCAGTCATTTGTTCTACTAATTCTTTACTTATTGGCTCTGTGTTATTGTCACACATTTGGCAGACCATTGGATTTATTGTTCTATATATTTCTGGATATAAACTTTCTATTTCCTCAATATTATTTGTCATAGTATTTGAATTATTTATTGGCATAGAATAACAATTATTTTCATACATAGAATATGTATTGCTATTTTCAGGTGGATATCCTAACACCATTCTCATATAATCTTCATAATTAGAATAATACATATTATACCTCCTTTTTATATTCAAGATATAATATGTATTATTATTGTTTTTTGTTACTATATAAGATTATTAACTAATTCTTTGAATTTTTTGCCTCTTTCTGCAAAATTTTTAAATGCATCAAAGCTTGCACTTGCTGGTGATAATAGCACTACATCTCCTATTCTTGCCACTTTTCTAGATATATCTACTGCTTCTTCTAAATCCTTACAATGGCATATTTTTACATTTTTCCCATTTAATGCTTTTACTGTCGCAGCTTCTATTTTTTCTGATGTAGGTCCAGTTAATATTAATGTTCCTACTTTTTTAGCAATTGTTTCCCCTACTTCTTTATAATCTAGACCTTTATCCGAACCACCTGCTAATAAGATAATATTTTCATCAAATGCATTTAAACCTGCTATTGTACTTGCGGGACTGGTTCCTATTGAATCATTGTAATATTTTACTCCATCTAATTCTCTTACAAATTCCAATCTATGCTCTACTCCATTAAATGCTTTTATTGCTTCTGTTTGCTTTTCTACACTTACCAAAGAAGCAGTTGCAGCTAAAGCAGCACATATATTTTCATAATTATGAATACCTCTTAGTTTTATATCTGACTTTTTTAAAATATGTCTTCTTATTCCATCTTGGCAAAACTTTATTGTTTCATCGTCTCTGTCATATATATATCCATTTTCTAATTTTTCTTTGCTACTAAATAATATTAATTTTCCTTGTGCTTCTTTAGCAAAACTATATGTAATATCATTATCTTTGTTTAAAATTACTACACCCTTTTCATTTTGATACTTAAATATGTTTTTCTTTGCCTCTTGATATTCGTCATATGATTTATGTACATTTAAATGATCTGGGTATATGTTTGTTACTACAGCTATATCTGGGCTTACATCCATATCCATCAATTGAAAACTGCTTAATTCTATAACAATAACATCTTCTGGCTTTATATTGCCTATTTCAACAAAAATTGGTTTACCAATATTTCCTCCTAAAAAGCAATTATATCCGGCTTTTTTTATAATCTCTGCTATTATTGATGTGGTTGTTGTTTTACCTTCTGTTCCCGTTACCCCTATTACTTTACATGGTGCTAACTTTAAAAGCATTTCTATTTCTGATGTTAATATTGCTCCTCTTTCTACTTCTGCTACTAATTCTGGGATTGTAGGAAGTGCACTTGGAGAACGAAATATAATGTCAAAACCATTTACTGCTTTAAGGCATTCTTTACCTGTTACTATTTCAAAGCCTTTTGCCTTTACATTATTTAATGCTTGTTCATTTAATTCATTTTCATCCTTTTGGTCAAATACTGTTATTCTTGCCCCTAAATCGTATAAATAATTTATTAATGGTATATTACTTACTCCCAAACCTATTATTGCTACCCTTTTTGCATTTATATATTTTTTGAATTCTTCTAATTTATTGTTAACATATTCCATTATTTTTTATCCCCTCTTTACAAATTAGGTTATATACCTTTTCTGTTGACTCTTCTACACTATTACAATTTGTTACATCGACAGTAATTGTATTCGGATATATTTTATAAAATCCTGCTAGCTTTTGCAATCTATCTCTTTTTACTATGTTTTTTCTTACTTCTTTTTCTGTTTCTTTTCCACTATATTGTATGCATTTTCTTTTTACACGTTCCTCTAAGTCTGCTGTTATAAAAATATGGTAATCTTGGTTAGGGTATATTTCCATTAATGCTCTACCAGAAACTATAACATTATAATCTTTTTTTAAATTTTCTATGTACTCTCTAGCATATTTAAATAATCTTGTGTTATCTGCCAAACCTCCAACTATAGAAACAGCTAATGATGAAGCTTTAGATTGTAATTCCTCTTCACTTATTTTTACTCCATCTATATATATAACAGATTCATTGTTTTCTATTTTTATATCAACTTTATATTTTTCCATTAAGTCCTTTATATCTAATTTCCTTAATTTAAATTTCAATTTTAAAATATTTTTTTCTTCTTGTAATAATGTATATACTATTGCTCTATATAAATTTCCACCGTGTAATAGTACTGCATTTGGTAGTTTTTTTAGAAGTTTTCTACAAATGGATGTTTTTCCAGCACCTACTAGTCCTTCAATTCCTATAACAATATTCTCTTTTTCCACTTTTTGCTTTTCACCTCGCGTATATTATACATTTAAAAGTAAATTTTAGCAACAAAATTTTGTCACTTTAGGGACGTTCCTTTTTGTGACAAATTGTCACTTCGGGGACACACCTTATTGTAGGAATATAACCGTCTAGTCTATACAATTAAAAGAAATTGATATAGAACAGATAATCCTACTCCTGTTAATATGCTAAATGAAAATGACATAGAAATTGCAAATATAATTGATAAATATATCTTCTTAAATAATGAATCAAAAAAAGAATTTATTAATTTTTTAGATTATTTAGTCTATAAGAATGGCATTTCTCACTAACTTAACAAAGTGTCAATGGGGACTTAGAATTTGACAGTTCAATTGTCAAATTCTAAGTCCCCATTGACATACAATTTGTATTTTTGCATATAATATTTATATATTTTTTAGAAAGGACGTTTAGAATGAGTGGTATTGTAGGTTTTTTTAACATTAAAGATAAAATTATGAATGCACAAGAAATTTTATTAAATATGTATAATAAAATTTCTCATAGAGGCTTAGACAAAGATGGCCTTTATATTAGTAATACTGTTTCATTAGGTCATAGAAGTATTATACCTGAAGATAAACAACCAATACAATTTAGTTTTGCTGAAAACAATTATGTTATTGTATATGATGGAACATTATATAATTCAGATGAATTAAAACATGAATTAGAACAATACGATTTTTGTTTTTCAACTAATTCTGATGCAGAAGTAATTTTAAAAGGATACATACATTTTCAAGAAAAAATAGTTAACAAGTTAAATGGTGTATTTGCTTTTGCTATTTGGAATACTAATGAAAATTTATTATTTATAGCCAGAGATCATTTTGGAATTAAACCATTATATTATACTAATATTAATAATAGTTTTGTGTTTGCTTCTGAAATAAAGGCATTGTTTGAATTTCCAAATGTTGAGCCAAAATTAGACACTATTGGTATATATGAATTAGTTGGTATCGGTCCAGCACATACTCCTGGAATGACAGTCTTTAAAAACATATATGAAGTAGAACCTGCTAATTATATTATTGTTAATGAAACAGGTCTTCATTCTAAAAATTATTGGCAGTTAATAAGCCGTCCTCATACTGATAGTTTAGGTAAAACCTGTGAAAAAGTACGATACTTATTAGAAGATAGTATAGAAAAACAAGTATCTTCAGAATTACCATTATGCTCTTTTCTTTCAGGTGGATTAGACTCAAGTATTATCAGTTTATATGCCTCAGATTATTGCAAGAATAATGATCTTCCTCCTTTAGATACTTATTCTATTGATTATATTGATAATGATAAAAATTTTGTTAAAAGTGATTTTCAGCCTAATTCAGATAACTATTATATCAATTTAATGAACAAAAAGCTATATTCTAAACATCATAATATTGTTTTAGACACTCCCGAATTGGCAGATGCTCTTGAAAGCGCAATGATTGCTCGTGATATGCCTGGCATGGCCGATATTGACTCTTCTTTATTATTATTTTGCAAAAATGTAAAACCAGAATCAAGTATAGCTCTAACTGGAGAATGTGCTGATGAAATTTTTGCAGGATACCCCTGGTTCTTTAGAGAAGATGCTTTAAGCAGTAATACCTTTCCTTGGTCAATTGCTATAACAGAAAGGCAACATTTACTTAACAATATTATTGCCGAAAAAGTAGATTTGAAAGAATATATAGACTATAGGTATAAAGAAAGTTTAGATAAAGTAAATTTGCTTGATACTGATGATGAAGAAACCAATCAAAAGAAAAAAATATCTTATTTAACATTAAACTGGTTTATGCAAACTTTGTTAGATAGAGCCGATAGAATGAGTATGTATAATGGGTTTGAAATAAGAGTTCCTTTTTGTGATTATCGATTAGTTGAATATGTATGGAATATTCCTTGGGAACTAAAAGCTTTAAATGGTAGAGAAAAAGGATTATTAAGATATATTATGAAAGATGCTTTACCTTCAGAAATTGTAGATAGAAAAAAGAGTCCATATCCTAAAACACATAATCCAACATATTTAAAAAAGGTAAAGCAAATGCTTAATTCTATAATGCAAGACCCAAATGCACCTATTAATATTTTATTTAATAGAGACTACATTACAGAAATAATAGATACAGAAGGCAAGTCTTTTTCAAGACCATGGTTTGGTCAATTGATGACTGGACCTCAACTTATGGCTTATCTTTGTCAAGTGAATATGTGGCTTGAGAGGTATCAGCCTAAAATTGAATTGTAGAACAATTTTGAAGTTCCAATTTGGAACCCTTAAGGATATATAAAAACAGGCTGAAATGCCTGTTTTTTCTTTTTACTTTTACTCTATTTTATTAAAAATTATTTTCTTATAAGCATAATTTGTTCACTTTTTATAAATCTAAACTATCTTTATTCAATAAAAATTCTTGTATTCCCATTATTACAATTCCGTCATCAGTTCTCCATAACTTTATATTATCTTTTACAACTATTATTTTTTTAAAACTATCTCCAATATTATTTAGTGACCTTGATTCTTGAATTGTTTTTTCTTTTGTATCCAAATTAAGTGCTGACTGAATATAATATCTTTTATTTCCTAAATTGCATACAAAGTCAACTTCCAATTGTTTTCTTTTACCTTCTTCTCTAACTTCTACAACACCTACATCAACATTGTATCCTCTAATTAATAATTCATTATAAATAATGTTTTCCATCAAATAATTTTCTTCTTGTTGTCTAAAATTAAGTCTAGCATTTCTTAAACCTATATCGGAAAAATAATATTTTTGTGGTGTCTGAATATACTTTTTTCCTTTAATGTCATATCTAGTTGATTTATTAACTATAAATGAATCTTCTATATCTGCTATATATGAATTTATTGTATTTAATGATAGTTCTTTTTCTCCCTTACTTTTAAAAGTATCAAATATTTTTTGTGGGTTAGTCAGTGAACCTACTGATGATGCTAACATATTAATTAAACTATCTAAAATATCTATTCTTTGTATATTATTTCTTTCAACAATATCTTTTATATATGTTTGTTCAAATAATTCTTTTAAGTATTGTGATTTTTCTTCATCATTTTTCTTTGATAAAATTAATGGCATTCCTCCATAGGTAACATATTCATTCCATGCCTCATATTTATCGCCATTAAATGCTGATAAAAATTCCGCAAATGACAGCGGATTAACTTTAATTTGATCTCCTCTTCCCCTGAATTCTGTTATTATGTCAGATGATAAAAATTTCGAATTACTTCCTGTAACATATACATCTATATTTTTCTCATATAATAAGCCATTTAAAACAAATTCAAAACCTTTTACTAGCTGTATTTCGTCAAGAATTACATAATACATATCTTTATCTTTTATTAAACTTCGAATATATTCATTTAAAGCTTTAGAGTCACGATATTTTTCATTCTCCACTCTATCAAGTTCTAATTTTATAATATGATCTTCTTTTACACCGTCTGCCAACAAATAATTTTTAAACAATGGGTCTAATAAATAGGACTTTCCACAACGTCTAATTCCAGTAATAATTTTAATTAAACCATTTTCTATTCTATTTATTATTTTGTTTAAATATAAGTCTCTTTTTATTTCTTTCACGCTTCCCACTCCTTTGAAGATCTTTGCCTTCTATGTCAATTTTCTTCATTTTTATTATAATACATTTAATAATATTAATCAATATTATTAATGAACTTTTTTGCCTTTTTTGTTAAAAATCTTCACTAATATAGTAATAATTATTATATGTATTAATTAAAATAAAATTCATTTTATGGCTTATCTTTGTCAAGTGAATATGTGGCTTGAGAGGTATCAGCCTAAAATTGAGATATAAAATGTTTTTGAGGTTGCAAGCAAAAAAGGACGTATTATTTACGTCCTTTTTGATTATCTATTTATCTAGGATATTTGATTGCGGCTTGTGCAGCAGCTAATCTTGCTATTGGAACTCTGTATGGTGAACAAGATACATAGTCTAATCCTACTCTTTGGCAGAATTCAACTGAAGCTGGGTTTCCACCATGCTCTCCACATATTCCTAAATGGATATCTGGTCTTGTTTCTCTTCCCATTTTTGCTGCCATTTCTACTAATTTTCCAACACCTTTTTGGTCTAATTTAGCAAATGGATCTGACTCATATATTTTCTTTGAATAGTAATCTCCTAAGAATTTTCCAGCATCATCACGGCTAAATCCAAATGTCATTTGTGTTAAGTCATTTGTACCGAATGAGAAAAATTCAGCTTCTTTTGCTATTTCGTCAGCTGTTAAAGCAGCTCTTGGTATTTCTATCATTGTACCAACTAAGTATTTTAATTCTACTCCTGCTTCTTTTATTATTTGGTCAGCTACTCTTGTTACTATATCTTTAACATATTTTAATTCTTTAACTTCTCCAACAAGTGGAATCATTATCTCTGGAACTACATTCATTCCTTCTTTATTTACATTTATTGCAGCTTCTATAACAGCTCTTGTTTGCATTTCTGCAATTTCAGGATATGTTACAGCAAGACGGCATCCTCTGTGTCCCATCATTGGGTTGAATTCATGTAGTCCTTCAACTATATTTTTTAGTTCTTCAAATGTTAATCCCATTTCTTCTGCTAAAGCTCTAATATCTTCATCATCATGTGGAACAAATTCATGTAGAGGTGGATCTAAAAATCTAATTGTTACTGGGTAACCTTTCATTTCTCTATATAATCCTTCAAAATCTCCTCTTTGCATTGGAAGTATTTTTGCTAAAGCTTTTGCTCTTTGTTCTGGTGTCTTAGAAACTATCATTTCACGAATTGCTGCAATTCTGTCTGGTGCAAAGAACATATGCTCTGTTCTACATAATCCTATACCTTCTGCTCCAAATTCATATGCTTGTTTAGCATCTCTTGGGGTATCAGCATTTGTTCTAACTTTTAATTGTCTGTATTGATCTGCCCATCCCATTAATTTTGCAAAGTTTCCAGAAACTGAAGCTTCTACAGTTTCTATTTTTTCTCCATATACATTTCCTGTAGAACCGTCTAGAGAAATCCATTCTCCTTCTGCTACTTTTCTTCCGTCTGGTAATGTAAAGTATTTTTCTTCTTCATTTACCACTATTTCTCCACATCCTGCAACACAACAAGTTCCCATACCACGAGCAACAACTGCAGCATGTGATGTCATACCTCCACGTACTGTAAGTACACCATGGCATACATTCATTCCATCTATATCTTCTGGTGATGTTTCAAGTCTTACTAAGATTAAGTCTTTTTCTCCAGCTTCATGCATTTCAACAGCTTTATCTGCTGTAAATACTACTTTACCTGTAGCAGCACCTGGTGATGCAGCTAATCCTTTTGCTACTACTTTTGCAGCTTTTAATGCAGCTTGATCAAAATTTGGATGTAATAATTGATCTAATTGATTTGGTTCAACTCTTAAAACAGCTTCTTTTTCTGTTATCATTCCTTCATTTACTAAATCAACTGCTATTTGTAATGCAGCATTTGCTGTTCTTTTTCCATTTCTTGTTTGTAAGAAGAATAATTTTCCTCTTTCAATTGTAAACTCCATGTCTTGCATATCTTTGTAATGTTTTTCTAATTTTTGTGAATACATTACAAAATCTTCATATGCTTTTGGATTTGTTTCTTTTAATTGTTCAATTGGTTGTGGTGTTCTAATACCTGCAACAACATCTTCACCTTGTGCATTCATTAGATATTCACCAAATAATTTGTTCTCTCCTGTTGCTGGATTACGAGTAAATGCAACACCAGTTCCACAGTCGTCTCCCATATTACCAAATACCATTTCTTGTACGTTAACAGCTGTTCCCCAACTTCCTGGTATGTCATTTAATCTTCTATATGTTATTGCTCTTGCATTATTCCAGCTTCTAAATACAGCTTTAACAGCTTCCATTAATTGTATTCTTGAATCTTGTGGAAAATCTTCTCCTTTTTGTTCTTTGTAAATTGCTTTAAATTGTACAACTAAGTCCTTTAAATCCTCTGCTGTTAATTCTGTATCTAATTTAACACCTTTTTCTTCTTTCTTTTTATCTATTATTTTCTCGAAGAATGGTTTTGGTATTTCCATAACAACATCACTGAACATTTGAATAAATCTTCTGTAACTGTCATATGCAAATCTCTCATTTTTTTCTGCCATTCCTTTTAAAACATTGTCATTTAATCCTAGGTTTAATATTGTATCCATCATTCCAGGCATTGATGCTCTAGCTCCTGAACGTACAGATACTAATAAAGGATTTTCTACATCTCCTAGTTTTTTTCCTGTAATTTCTTCTAATTTTTTAAGATTTTCAAAAATTTCTTCTTCTATTTCTTTTGAAATTTTTTCTCCATCTTCATAATACTTTGTACAAGCTTCTGTCGAAACAGTAAAACCTTGTGGTATAGGTAATCCTAAGTTAGTCATCTCTGCTAAGTTTGCACCTTTTCCACCTAGTAGTTCTCTCATACTAGCATTTCCTTCTTTAAATAAGTAAACATACTTGTGACTCATAAAAAACCTCCTATATATTTTTTTATTAGTAATAAAATAATAAATATTGATGCCTTAATTAAATTAAAACATCAATATTATATACATAATTTCGAAAAAAGTAAATGCTTTTTCGAAAAAAATGTTTAAAATTGTTCTTTTAATGAATGGCTAAATATTTTCATAACTCTATTATATTTTGGTATTATTCCTTCTTTTTTTTCTGCTGACAAACTTGGCTTTAATTGAAATACTCCTGGAAAGCAATTTCCTTCTACAATTACAGGTCCATTTTCAGAAATTGCAACATCCCATCCAATATATCCTATTTCAGGAACAACTTTTGCTGCCTCTTTTACCATTTCTACTGCTTCTTTAAATTTTGGTACTTTAAACCCAACAATTTTTACTTTAGATATTGGATGTTCATAAAATATATTATCTTGCTGGTCTATTGCTTCTGCAAAAACAACTCCATTTTCATCAACATACGTATACATTCCACCGCTTGAAAAATTATCTACTACACCACCATTTCCAATTTTTAATATAGCTTGTAGGAAATAAGATTGCCCGTCTTTATAAAATGTAAACATTCTTAATGTATTAACAGATTTACTGTAAAGTTTATTCATTTCTGGATGTTGTTTAATACATTCTTCAACTAATAATTGTTTTTTGTATAATAAACTGTTATAAATTGTTTTGGCATCCTCTTCATTTTTATATTCGAATTTTTCTATTCCTTTTCCGCCTTCTCCATCTAGTGGCTTAACAATAATAACTTTATTTTCTTGGAAGAATTTTAAAAATTCTTGAAAGTTTTGCTCATTTAAAATCATCCATTTTCTTTTCAAAAATTTATTGTATTTTTCATACATTTCATCTTTATTTTCAAATATATGGAACTGAGTTTTGTCATTAAACTGTTTTATTATTTCATTGTTTTTTCCTCTGGTTAAATATGTTTTTCTTTGTTCACTATTTAAATTATAAAATTCAAATTCTTGATAATCATAATATCCTGCTTGATATCTTAGTCCACAATTAACCATATCTAATAAAATAAAAATTATATTTTTATTTGTTTTTTTAGAAACCTTTTTTGCAATTTTTAACATATTTTTATAGTCCAATTTTATAATACGTTTAAATAAATATTTAATTTTCCCCATATTAAAACTACCCCTTATATATTTGAAGTGTTTTTAAGCAAACACTTCACTCTTCTATTTTTTCTACTTAGCACAATTTCATTTTTTCTAAAACTTTATAAATTTTAGTTCCAAATGGAAGCATTAAAATGTCCCCCTTGGTTAAAACATTTAATTTCAACAATGTTAATCCATAACTTAGTACTCCTATAATGATAGATATTAATGTTGATATTTTAGGATTAATAATTAGTCCTAAAATATAGTTAGTAATATAAACCAATATTCCCATGATTATACCTGATAAAATAGGCTTTAATATATTTTTATTAAAATTAATATTTAATTTAATACTTTTCCTTAAAGCAGTATACGATACACTGAATGCAATAATTTGGCATACTATAGAGCTTATTGGTGCTCCATATATATTTATTATAGGATTAGTAATTAAAATTACATTTAAAATTAGTTTTACAGTAGCACCTATTGCTAAAGCTATTGCAGGTATATGAACCTTGTTTAGACCTTGTAATCCACTATTTATTGTTTGGTTTATTGCAACAAATATCATTGCAATAGCAGCTAACCTTAAAACTCCAGCACCTTCTGATGCAGATGGATATATTAATTTTAAAATTGGTTCTGCTAATGTAATAAATCCAATAGCACAAGGAATTATTATTAAAATTGAGATAAAGACTGAAAAAGATAATCTTTTATTAGTTGTTTCATAATCTTTTTGTGCTATAGAATGTGATATTGCTGGTACTAATGCTGTAGAAAGTGCTATATTTATTGCTATTGGTAAATTAATTAAAGTATCTACTTTTGATAATATACCAGCTTTTTGCATTGCTAATTGTTCTAATTCTTCTTTAATATTTATTATTTCGCTATATGCTATTTGTATACAATTACTTACAGTAGTAGTATCTATTACTGATGTTATAATTGATATTATAGATCCAATTGTAATTGGGATAGAAAACGCTAATATTGTTTTTAACAACTGTTTGTTTGTTTTAGTTGCTTCGGGAGATTTTTTTAAATCTTCTTTAGTAGCTTTTATCTTATGTTTTTTATAATATAGAATTATATAGATAAATGTCAAAATAACAGATATTGTTGTAGATATATTCCCTCCTGCTGCCATTATATATGCATCTTTTCCAATAAGAGCATATACAAATGTAATACTTAATATACAATTTAAAAACTGTTCCAATGTATATGAAATACTAGCAGGTTTCATATCACTTTGTGCATTAAAATATCCTCTTAAAACTGATGATGCTGCAACAAATACTATAGCTGGTGCTAGTACTCTAAGTACATAACTAACATCTGGAACATTTAATACCTTAGTAGCTATTAAATCTGCTCCTAAGAATAGTGTTATTGAGAAAAATAGTCCTATTCCTGCAAATAGCCTCATTGCTATTTTAAATATTCTGTGTGCACCAGCCTTATCATCAATTGCTAATCTTTCTGAAACCAGTTTACTTACAACTGTTGGAATTCCAATTGAACATAAAGATAGAAGCAATGAATATATCTGATACCCTGAAGCATAATAGCCTAAGCCTGTATCTCCAAATCCTTCTATATTTGTTATTACTAATTTATAAATTAGTCCCATTACTTTTACAGCCACTTCTGAAAACATAAGTATTAAAACATTTTTCATAAATGAAATTTTGGGTTTATTATTTATTTTTTGTTCTTCCAATACACTTCCTCATTTCTCTTTTGAATAATATTAAAATTCAAATTTATCCTTCATCCAGTTTTCTATTTCATTTATATTTATTCTTATTTGTTCCATAGTATCTCTATCTCTAATTGTTACTGTATTATCTTCTAATGTGTCAAAGTCAACAGTTATACAATATGGTGTTCCTATTTCATCTTGTCTTCTATATCTTTTTCCTATACTTCCTGCTTCATCATAATCACACATAAATTTCTTAGAAAGCTTTGTATATAACTCATCTGCTTTTTTGCTCAACTTTTTAGATAGTGGAAGCACCGCTATTTTATATGGCGCTATAGCTGGATGTAAATGTAATACTGTTCTTACATCTCCTTCTGCTATTTCTTCTTCGTCATAGGCTTCACAAAGTACTGCCAAAACAGTTCTATCTAGTCCATATGTAGACTCTATTATATATGGAATAAATTTTTCATTTGTATCTACGTCTAGATACTCTTGTTTAACTCCAGAAAACTCTTGATGTCTTGATAAGTCATAATTTGTTCTGTTATGTGTTCCATTTATTTCTCCCCAACCTATTGAAGGAAATAAGTATTCTATATCACATGCTGCTTTAGCATAAAATACTAATTTTTCGTGGTCGTGGAATCTTAGTTTTTCTTCTGGTAATCCTAAATCCATATAATATTTTTTTCCATATTCTTTAAAGTAATTGTATATTTCTTCATCTGTTCCTTCTTTACAAAATGTTTGAAACTCCATTTGTTCAAACTCTATTGTTCTAAAAGTAAAATTTCCTGGTGTTATTTCATTTCTAAATGCTTTGCCTATTTGTGCAATACTAAATGGCAATTTAGCTCTGGTTGTTCTTTGTACATTTAAAAAATTAACATATTCTCCTTGCGCATTTTCTGGTCTCAAATATATTATACTTTTGCTATCATTTGTTACTCCTCTATAAGTTTGAAACATTAAATTAAATTGTCTTATATCTGTAAAATTACATTTACCACACTTTGGGCATGGTATGTTATTTTCTTTTATATATTCTAACATTTCTTCTTGTGTCATGCCTTCTGCATGTGCTTCTGGATTAAAATCGCTTATTAGATTATCTGCTCTGTGTCTTGTTTTACATTCTTTGCAGTCTAATAATGGATCAGAAAAGCTTGATACATGTCCACTTGCTTCCCACACCCTAGGATGCATTAAAATATCTGCATCTATTTCATAACTATTTTTTCTTTCTTGAACAAATCTCTTTCTCCATGTATCTTTAATTGCATTTTTTAATCTAGCACCTAATGGACCATAGTCCCAAGTATTTGCTAAACCTCCATATATTTCTGAGCCTTGAAAAATAAATCCTCTATTTTTACACAAACTAACTATTTTATCCATTGTCAAATCTGCCATAATGTATTACTTCCTTCCTTTTATATAACTGCATAAATTTTATCAATTTATTAGCCAAAAGTCAACAATTATTTTACAGTCCTATTTCCATTTTATTACATTTTTTATATTATGTTACACTTTTATTACAAATAAGTTTACACAATATAACTTTTGTAATACTGTGGATAGTGTGGATAACTCTGTGAATAATTACAAATACTCACTTTATTTTCACCACTTATGCACAGTCGAATTTTGTCGTCAGTTTATGAAAACTATGGTTTTTACATTATGTACATGGTAAATTTGTTTGTTGTTTTTAGCTGTAGTGTATAATTGCAGTAGAAAAGTAAGTAAATTATAAATAGGCGACTGTTAGTCGCCCAAATACATAAAATTATTATTTATTATTTAAAAAATTTAAAATAAATTACTAATGCAATCTCAGTTATTAATATTGCAGGAAACCCTATTGTAAACCTCAGTTTCTTAGTCTTATGTCTAAAGACATACATTCCTGCTATTCCACCTATAGAACCACCTAGAATTGCTAGTCCAAGTAATGTCCCCTCTTTTATTCTCCATTCACCTCTTTTGGCTCTTCTTTTATCTATAAACATTGCCAAAAAAGTTATTATATTGATGATTATTAAATATATTATTATATTTTTTATTGTAAATATTTCCTCTAAATTCACGTTCATTTTCTCACTTTCTAAGGTCATGTTCTAACTGAATAAACTCATTTGATTGCTTTGGCTCATTCCTTTTAAACAGCCTACTTTTTCTAATAGCTCTATAACAGATTTTCCAATTTTAGAGCGTATTTTCATATCATCTATGGACATAAATTTTCCATCTTTTTTTGCTAGTTCTATTCCCTCTGCTGCAACTGTTCCAAGACCTGGTATACTATTTAGAGGTGGTCTTATTCCCTCTTCTTCTATTTGAAATTTTGTTGAATGAGATTTGTATAAGTCAATTGGTAAAAATTTTATTCCTCTTTCATACATTTCAAGTACAAGTTCTAATATAGCATACATATTCTTATCTTTTGTTGTAGCAGAATTTCCTTGTAAATCTATTTCCTTCATTTTATTTTTAACTTTTTCTTTACCATAGCACATTATATCACTATCAAATTCGTCAGCTCTAATTGTAAAGAATGCTGTATAATATGCTTTAGGTTCATGTACTTTAAACCATGCTATTCTAAATGCATTTGTTACATATGCTGCGGCATGTGCCTTTGGAAACATATATTTAATTTTTTCACAAGATTTTATATACCAATCTGGTACATTGTTTTCCTTCATCATTGCTACATATTCTGCCCATTTTGCTGGATCTTTTAGTGCTTTTCCTTTACGCACCGTCTCCATTATTTTGAAAGCATGATTTGGTGGTACTCCTTTTTTTATTAAATATATCATTATATCATCACGGCAACATATAGCTTCATTTAATGTTACAGTACCTTCTTCTATTAAACTTTGAGCATTCCCCAACCACACATCTGTACCATGTGATAACCCTGATATACGTATTAATTCATCAAAAGTAGTTGGTTTTGTATCTACTAACATTCCTCTTACAAATTTAGTTCCAAACTCGGGCACACCATAACTTCCTACTTCACTATGGATTTGTTCTGGTGTAACTCCTAATGCTTTCGTAGAACTAAATATACTCATCGTTTCTTTATCATCTAAAGGAACTTTTGTAGGGTCTATTCCAGTTAAATCATAAAGCATTCTTATCATTGTAGGATCATCATGTCCTAAAATATCAAGCTTTAAAAGGTTTTGGTCTATAGAGTGATAATCGAAATGGGTAGTTATAATATCTGAGTTTGGGTCATCTGCGGGATGTTGTACTGGTGTAAACTCATATATTTCCCTTCCTTTTGGAACAACTATAATACCTCCAGGATGTTGCCCTGTAGTTCTTTTTATTCCTGTACAACCTTGTGATATCCTTAATACCTCCGCATTATTAACAGGTATACTTCTTTCTTCATAATATTTTTTTACATAGCCATATGCTGTTTTGTCAGCAACTGTACCAACTGTTCCTGCTTTAAAAGTTGTTCCTTTTCCAAATATAACCTCTGTATATTTGTGTGCTTTTGCTTGGTATTCTCCAGAAAAGTTCAAATCTATATCAGGCTCTTTATCTCCATTGAACCCTAAGAAAGTTTCAAAAGGTATATCTATTCCATCTTTTACCATTTTAGTGCCACATTTAGGACAGTCTTTATCTGGTAAATCAAATCCGCATGCATATCCATAATCTGTAAAGTCTGAAAATTTACATTTTGGGCATCTATAATGTGGAGGTAAAGAATTTACCTCTGTTATTCCTGTTGCATATGCTGCAAAAGAAGAACCAACAGAACCTCTTGAACCTACTATATAACCATCTTCATTTGATTTCCAAACCAATTTTTGTGCAATAATATACATAACTGAGAAACCATTTTTTATAATTGAATCCAATTCCTTGCTTAGTCTCTCTTCAACTATGTTAGGTAATGGGTCTCCATAAAGTTCATGAGCTTTTTTATAAGCTATATCTTTAATTGTTTGTTCGCATCCCTCTATATGTGGTGGACATTTTTCTGGTGATATTGGACTTATATTTTCGCACATATCTGCTATTTTATTTGTATTTGTTACAACAACTTCATAAGCCTTCTCTTCACCTAAATATTCAAATTCTTTAAGCATTTCTTCGGTAGTCCTTAAATATAATGGTGCTTGTTCATCTGCATCATCATATCCTTGTCCTGCCATTAAAATTCTTCTATATATTTCATCCTGTGGGTCCATAAAATGAACATCACAAGTTGCTACAACTGGCTTTTGCAATTTTTCACCTATTGCTACAATTTTCTTGTTTATTTCCTGTAAAGCCTCAACATCTGCTACTGTTCCATTTCTGACCATAAACATATTGTTTCCATTAGGCTGAATTTCCAAATAATCATAATCACTTGCTATTTCTTCTACTTCCTCATCTGTCTTACCTGCTACTATGGCTCTGTAAATTTCACCTTGTTCGCAAGCACTACCTAATATTAAACCTTCTGAGTATTTTTTATATAAAGATTTTAATATTCTTGGTTTTTTATAAAAATAGTGTAAGTGTGAATATGAAATTAATTTATATAAATTTTTTAAACCAACATAATCCTTGGCAAGTATTATAGCATGATATGTTTGTAATGACTTATAATCTGCTTTTCCTGTTTCTAGTTTATCTATATCATCTAATGTTTTTACCCCTTGTTTTTTTAACATGTCTATCATAATGTTAAAAACTTTTACAGTAGTATCTACATCATCCAATGCCCTATGTGCCACTTCTACCTTAATTCCTAAATTTTCTGCTATAATTCCTAATTTATACTTTTTATATTCAGGAAATAGATATTTTGCTAACCTTAAAGTATCTATATATGTATTATTTAATTTTAATCCTAATGCTGTTGCATTATATTTTAGAAAGCCTATATCAAAGTCTGCATTATGTGCTACCAAAACACTATCTCCAACAAATTCAAGTACTTTAGGTAATACCTTGTCTATTGTTTCTGCATCTTTTACCATATCATCTGTAATATTGGTTACTTCAACTACTTTTTGAGGTATTGGCTTTTCTGGATTAACGAAGCAAGAAAAACTGTCAATCAGTTCTCCATTTTTTATTTTCATTATTCCTATTTCTGTAATTTTTTCTGTTCTGAATGAAATTCCTGTTGTTTCCAAGTCTAATACACAATATGTAGTATCAATATCTTGATTTTTAGAAAATGATATACAAGATACTTTATCTGGTGCTAAATATGCTTCAACACCATATAATATTTTTATATCTGGATGGTCTTTTTCTAAATATTTGTGAGCTTCTGGAAATGCTTGTACAACTCCATGATCTGTTATTGCTATTGCCTTCATTCCCCACTTTACAGCCCTTTTTATTAAATCTTTTGCTGAAGTCATGCCATCCATTTGGCTCATTTGCGTATGCATATGTAATTCCACTCTTTTTACAGGTGCATTATCTTCTCTTTTCTCACGTTTTATTCCTGTACCTTCTATTATGGTATTAGCAATAATTCCAAGTTCTTTTGCAAATGGGTCAAATTGCGCAGTTCCTTCTACTTTTACTCCTTTAACACTAGTTAGTTTCCCCAAAATTTCTTTTGCCTTTTCTTTTTCCAAAAAGGCTTTACACGTAATAGTACTTGTTCCATCATATAAATCAAACATTGCTAATAATTTACCAGTTTTAAGTTCTCTGGAATCCACATTTAAAATTTCTCCATCTAATAGTACGCGTCCGCTGTCAACAGATAAGTCAGCTACTTTTACTAAAGTTTCTTTTAACTTTGCACTTCTGCCATATATTAATGGACTTTTTTCTTCTGTTTTTTCTTCCTCTTTTTCTGTTGCAACTTCCTTTGGCTCGTCTTCCTTTTTTTCTGTTTTCTTTTTTTTCTCTTCTGCTTCTTGATTCTGAATTGACAATATATATTCTTCTTCAATCTTTCTGTTTTGTTCTTGTAATCGTTCCATTACCTCTTCTAAAGGCTTTTCTTCGAATATTACCTTACATTTTTTATTATATAAGTTCATTAATGTTTCAGATAATATTTGGTCAAATTTTCTAGTCTCTAATATATCTTTTCCTTTTAATGATAATTGTACTTTTGCTATGTCATTTTCTATATTTACACTACTGTTTTTTAATAATGCCTTTGTTAGAGGATATTTATAAGCCATATATTCTATTATACTTTGCCATTCCTCTATAATAGTAAATATTGGAGTAATAGTATATTCAATTTTTATTATTATTTCTTTAAATCCAAATCTTTTTTCTATATATTTTTCAAAAATTGCTAAATCTGCTATTTTTATTTGTTTATTTGCTATTAATATTATCTCTATTTTACCTGTTTTTTTAAATAAATTCACACCTTTTATTTTAGCTTCATTTAATTCAAAACTATTTGAGTTATAATCCTTAAATACTTCTTTAACTGTTTTTTCCATTGACTCCACCTATTTCTTCAATTATAAAAGTCTAAAATATTCTTAAAATATCATTATAGGTTACAATTATGCTTAATCCTATTAAAATACAAAAGCCTATCATTTGTATTTTTATTTCTATATTTTCACTTAATGGTTTTTTTCTAATTCCTTCAACTAATAGTATTACCACTTTTCCTCCATCTAATGGTGGAAAAGGTAATAAATTAGTTACTCCTAAAGAAATTGATATTAATGCTAAGATATATACAAAGTCTCTTATTCCTTGTGTTTCTACTACAACTTCGCCTATTCCTACAGGTCCCATCAATTGATTTACCGACACGTTACCTGTAAAAAGCATTTTTAAATTTTCTACAATAGAAAATAAAAATTCACCTGTTGACCAAAAAGCATAATATATATTATTACTCAAATTATTTTCAGCAATTTTAAGATTAACTCCCAAGTAATAATTTGCTCTTTCCTCAGCTACAACTATAAAATCTTTCACATCATTATCTCTTTTTATTGTGAACTTTATTTCATTTGTTAAAGAATAACATATATTTTCTACTAATTTTTTTGTATTATTTTCCACATCTACATCATTTATTTTTAATATTATATCTCCTTCTTGTAATCCACAAACTTTTGCTGGGGTTTTGGCACCCACATTAGCAATTTCAGTAGATGTATTGTTCAAATTGGTTTTCAAGGAAATTCCTGTATATTTATATTTTTCTTCTGTTGGCACTATATTAGACTTAATTATATTGCCATCTCTTTCAATCTCAACTGATAGTTCTTTTCCATTACAATTTTGTAGGATATTATCCAAGTCATTTTTAGTTCTTATTATATGATTATTAATTTTCAAAATTTTATCTCCTGCTTGTATTCCATAAGCTTCTGCACTATAATTTGGAATAGTTGAATCAACTATATTAGATATATTGTTGCCTGTAAAAGCAGTTAAAGTAAAATATACAATAAGTGCGAAAATAATATTTACAACACCACCAGCTAACACTATCGCAATTCTCTTAGGTATAGAAGCTTTACTAAAAGAACCTTCTTTTTCAGAACGTTCTTCTTCTCCCTCCATACTTACAAACCCTCCAAGAGGAATCAATCTTAAAGCATATTTTGTTTCTTTCCCTTGCTTTTTCCATATTGTTGGTCCAAAACCTATTGCAAATTCATTTACCTTAACTTTACACAATTTTGCAACAAGAAAGTGACCACTCTCATGTATAAACACCAAGAATCCAAGGATAAAGACTATTTTAATTGCATTTATCAAAAAACTAATCAAAATTTACCTCCAATATCAAAGAAAAGATAATAAAAAGTATGCAAATGGTGCTATAAATAACACGCTATCTATTCGATCTAGCATTCCACCGTGTCCAGGTATTAAATTACTAAAGTCTTTTATTTCTGTATATCTTTTAATACTAGAAGCTGCTAAATCTCCTATTTGTCCTACTATGCTAAGGATACAACTAATAAGTGTTATATATATATAATTTATTTGCAGTCCCCATATTTTATTACAAATCAATGTATATATAATAGATAATATTATTGCACCTATTGTGCCTCCTATACATCCTTCAATTGTTTTATATGGACTTATTTTTGTAAATTTATGTTTTCCTAATGTTTTACCTATGATATAGGCAAATATGTCGGTTCCCCATGCTGTAATAAATATAAACCAAATTAAAATTTTCCCATTATTTATATTCTCTCTTACTAATGATACAAACATAATAAATATAACTATATAACATATTCCAAAAAAAGTTACAGCAATATCAATAATATTAGTTTTCATATTAGTAATTATTATCTTTAGGAACAAAATTAATATAGAAGTTGGAATAATTGCTGCTATTATTTTTAATACAATATTCATTGGTATTATATGTATTATTGCAATCATTGCCGCTGCAATGTATCCTATTATTTCTATTGGATGCGTTTTTGTTTTTAAAGCTTTATAAAATTCATATAAACTCATTATCGCAATACCACTTAGTAATATATCTACTAAATATGTATTTCCAAAAATAAAAATAGCTGCCATTATTGGAAAAAGTATTACGCCTGATAAAATTCTTTTATAATTCATATTTATATTTTACCTTTCTTTTTTAGTTTGCTCCAAATTTTCTATGTCTTTTTTGAAAAATGTGAATGCTTTCTTCTATGTCGTTTTCATTAAAATCCGGCCAATATTTATCTATAAAAATAAACTCTGTATATGCTAGTTGCCATAACAAGAAATTACTTATTCTTATTTCTCCACTTGTTCTAATTAAAATGTCTGGGTCTGGTTGTCCCTTAGTATATAAATGATTTTCTATACATTTTTCGTCAATTTTTTCTAAATCTAGTTTTCCCTCATGTACTTCTTCTGCTATCTGCTTTGTAGCTCTTAAAATTTCGGCTCTTCCCCCATAATTAAAGGCAATATTTAATGTAAGACCTGTATTGTTTTTTGTTTTATCTATAATTTTATTTATACTGTTTTGTAAGCCTATCTCTAACCTAGAAATATCTCCCAATATATTTATTTTTATATTGTTTGCTGATGTTCTCTCTAATAATTTTTCTATATAGTTTTTTAATATCATCATTAAAGCTTTTACTTCATTTTCTGACCTTTTCCAATTTTCAGTTGAAAAAGCATATACTGTCATATATTTTATACCTATTTTATTAGCATATTGTGCTATTTTTTCTAAATTTTCTGCACCTGCATAATGTCCTTGTTTAACCTCTAAATTTTTTTCCTTTGCCCATCTTCTGTTTCCATCCATGATTATAGCAATATGTTCTGGTAAATTATTCTCCATGATATCTATACTCCTCTTAAAATCTTATATACTCATTACTTCTTTTTCTTTATTTTCCAATATTTTGTCTATTTCTTCTATTTTTTTATCTGTTAATTTTTGTATTTGGTTTTCTGCATTTTTTAATTCATCTTCTGTTATTTCAGAGTTTTTTTGTTTCACTTTTGCTAAATCAATTCCATCTCTTCTTATTGCTCTTATAGAGATTTTAGCCTCTTCTGCAAGTTTTCTTATATCTTTTACTATTTCCTTTCTTCTTTCCTCATTTAATTCTGGAAATACTAATCTTATTACTTTTCCATCATTGTTTGGATTAATTCCTATATCTGCTTTTAAAATTTCTTTTTCTATTTCTTTTAATATACTTGCATCCCAAGGTTGTATCACTATTAATCTAGCTTCTGGCACAGAAATTCCAGCAACTTGATTAATCGGTGTTGGTGTTCCATAATAATTTATTGTTATTTTATTTAATATTGCAGGATTTGCCCTTCCTGCTCTAATTTCTGATAGATTCTCCTCAAATACACTTATTGTTTTATCCATTTTTTCTTCAAATTCATTAAATTCCATAATTTTAATTTTCCTTTCTTTATTAATCTTCTATTAATGTACCGATTTTTTCGCCTTTAACAGCTCTAATAATATTTTCTGGATCTTTTAACGCAAATACTACTAAAGGTATTTTATTCTCCTTACATAATAATATTGCTGTTAAATCCATAACTTTTAAATCTTGATTTAATATGTCTGAATATGTAATGTGGTCATATTTAACTGCTGTTGGGTTAATTTTGGGATCATCTGAATATACTCCATCTATCGTTTTTCCAACTAAAATTGCATCTGCATTTATTTCAGCTGCCCTCAATGCAGCAGCCGTGTCTGTTGTAAAATATGGATTACCAGTTCCACTTCCAAATATAACTACTTTTCCTTGGTCTAAATATTCTACTGCTTTTCTTCTAGAATATTGTTCTGTAACAGGCTCCATTTTTATTGCTGTTTGCAATATCGCGCTAATTCCATTTTTCTCCAATCTACTTTGTAATGCTAATCCATTCATAGTGGTAGCTAACATTCCAATGTAGTCTGAACTAGTCCTTTCTATCTCATCTTCAGATTTTCCTCTCCAAAAATTTCCTGCACCAATTACAACTGCAACCTCTACTTTTTCTTTTAATAAAGTTTTTATTTGATTGCTTATTTGGTCTAGTACGGAAATATCTATTCCTCTTTTTTCTTGTCCTCCTAGCATTTCACCACTTAGTTTGAGTAAAACTCTTTTGTATTTAATCTCGGACATATTGCACACTCCTTTATCACCAAATTATTTGCTATATTGTATCATAGATTAATATATTTTTGCATCACTTTTTTAAAAAAAATTATTTTTCTACATAACAATAAGTAAAATTTGTTTGCAATGCACTAATTATAGCCATCAAATAACAGCAAAAAAAGAAAGCAAATGCTAAATGCTTTCTTTTTTTATACTATTTTTATTCTAAACATTATATTTTTTAATCTTTCTATATGCATATATTGCAGAACCAACACATATTATGATAAAACCTACAACTGTTATATCTTCTGTAACACCTGTTTTTGGTATATCATTTTCACTAGCTGTATTTTTGTTATCTTTATCTGTTTGTTCTACAATTGGTTTTGTACTATTTTCATTAGTAATATTATTAGTATTTTCTTCGTTTCCTTCATCATCTTCTTCAAAGTCACCTATATCTAGTGGAGAATTCTCACTAGTAGCTTTTACTCCTTTAAATAATGGTAATGCTATTGCACTTATTAACATTATTATAGTTAAAATCAATAAAGTTTTCTTAAACATCTTTAACATATCTTTTTCCTCTTCTTTCGACATATAATTTAAATTATTTTATTAATAATCTATTACATAATTAATTTTACTATCTTTTTTACATATAGTCAAGTACTTTTTGTAATTTTTATAATTTTTTATCCCAAAGCTACATCTAGAACCATCATTAATATAAACCCTAAAATTACACCTACTGTAGATAAATTTTTATGTTCTTTTACTGATTCTGGTAACAATTCTCTAGCTACTACTATTATCATTGCACCTGCTGCAAAGGCAAGTAGAAATGGCAACATGCTTCTTATATACATTACTAATATTGCTCCTATTACAGCTGCTATTGGCTCAACCAATGCAGATGCCTGACCTATCATAAAGCTTTTAAGTCTTGAATATCCTTCTCTTCTTAAAGGTAATGCTACTGCTGCGCCTTCTGGAAAGTTTTGGATTCCTATCCCTAATGCAAGCATAATAGCTCCTATTAGTGTCATGCCAGGAACTCCACTAGCAATTCCTCCGAAAGCTACACCTACTGCCATGCCTTCTGGTATATTATGAATAGTAATTGCTGATATTAAGAGTATACTTCTTTTTAGCGAATTCACACTTCTTAAATCACTTTTAACTTTTAGCATTTTATCTAAAAATCTATCTGACAATAGTACAAACATTCCTCCACAAATAAAGCCAAGTGTAGGTAATAGCCATACTATGTAGCCTAGCTCTTCAGATAAATCCAGTGAGGGAGCAAGTAAAGACCAAAATGAAGCAGCAATCATTACCCCTGCACTAAATCCTAAAATAGTATCTAAAACCTTTCCATTCATTTTTCTAAAAAAGCATACTACAAGTGCTCCTAGTGCTGTTACTCCCCATGTAAAAGTTGTTCCTACTAGTGCTTGAATTACTGGATTTAAGTTTTCAAACCAATACAATTTTTTCACCTCATCTCATATTACATAATATGAGATGAGAAATTTTATGTGACGTCACATGTATATCTTTTATACATTAAATCTAAATAAAACTATATCTCCTTCTTGCATTATATAATCTTTTCCTTCTGAGCGTACTAAGCCTTTTTCCTTTGCATTTACCATTGAGCCCTCTTTTATAAGGTCATTATAAGAAACCACCTCTGCCCTAATAAAACCTCTCTCTATATCTGTATGGATTTTCCCTGCTGCCTGTGGAGCCTTTGTGCCTTTTTTTATTGTCCAAGCTCTTACTTCTGGCTCTCCTGCTGTCAGGAAGGACATTAAGCCTAATAAGTTATAGCTTTTTTGTATAACCATATCTAAACCGGATTTTTTAATTCCTAGTGCTTCCATCATTTCTTGTTTATCTTGTTCCTCTAAACTTGCAAGTTCCTCTTCTATTTTAACGCAAAGAGGTACTACTTCTGCATTTTCTTGTTCTGCATATTGAATTACTTGTTTTACATATTTGTCTTCTGCCGCATTTTCTATTTGTTGTTCTGAAATATTTGCTATATATAATATTGGTTTCATTGTTAATAAAAAAGTCTCTTTTAATAATATTATCTCTTCGTCTGTAAAGTTTAACGACCTTGCCGGTTTCCCTTGCTCTAGTGTATTTTTTATTTTTTCCAATATATTTAGTTCATCTTGAAATTTCTTGTCTGCCTTTATTTTTTTCTTAACACTTTCTATTTTTTTGTCTATTGTTTCTATATCGGCAAATATCAATTCTAAATTTATTGTCTCTATGTCTCTTATGGGATCAATGTTTCCATCTACATGAGTTATATTACTATCTTCAAAACATCTAACTACTTCACATATTGCATCTACTTCTCTTATATGAGATAAGAATTTATTACCTAATCCTTCTCCTTTACTAGCACCTTTTACTAAACCTGCAATATCAACAAATTCTACAATTGCATGTGTTATTTTTTCTGTTTTATACATTTTTGCTAATACCTCAAGTCTATCATCTGGTACTGGCACAACCCCAACATTAGGCTCTATAGTACAGAATGGATAATTTGCACATTCTGCCCCAGCATTTGTAATTGCATTAAATAATGTACTCTTCCCTACATTTGGAAGTCCAACTATTCCCATTTTCATACTTTACATTCCTCCAGTTATTTATATCTACTTTGTGTTTATGAATAGTTAAAAGTGAATAGTACATAAGTGCTCTTAGTGCTTAATTTAAATTATTCACTACTCACTATTAACCATTCACTATTAACTGCGAATTGCTAAATTCGCACTTATGGAGCTTCCAGCCGGAATCGAACCGGCGACCCCAGCCTTACCATGGCTGTGCTCTACCTACTGAGCTATAGAAGCATATTTTATGTGCATATCATATACACACATTTTATTCAGCTATTTCTTTTATTGCTTTTTTTCGTATTCTTTGTATCGCATTATCAACTGATTTTATTGGTGCATCTAATTTTGTGGCAATTTCTAAATAACTTTCACCTTGAATATATCTATTTAGTACTCTTTTTTCAAAATCACTTAACATTTTATCTATTGTAGTCTCTACTTTTGTATAATATTCTCTTTTAGTTATTGTATCTAAGGGGTCTTCTGTAGTCTTTGCATCAAATGTATCTAACAATTCAGTATCATTATCTTCTCCTTCATAAGCAACTTGGTTCAATGATAAATATGAATTCAGTGGCATATGTTTTTGCCTATTAGATGTTTTTATTGCTGTAATTAATTGTCTTTCAATACATAAATTAGCAAAAGTTTTAAAAGAATTATGCTTCTCTGAATTAAAATTTTTAATTGCTTTAAATAATCCAATTAATCCTTCTTGCATTATATCTTCTTTTTCTGCTCCTACCATATAATATTTGCCAACTTTAGCATTTACTAAGCTTTTATATTTATTAATAAGATATTCCAATGCACATTTATCTCCAGACCTAATAAGGTCTGTAAGTTTTTCATCACTCATACTACTATAATTGAAATCTGAAGAAAAAAATACATTTTCTTTACTCATATTTTTTAGTACCCTCCTAGAAGTTTTCCTTTATGGTTGTATTATAAGGCAGAATCTCCTTTAATGTCAATAGAAAGTTACAAAAAAAAGAGAAGATTTGCATCGATGTCTTGGCTCGTTTTCATGATGATTATTTCCTTTCTGGACTATGATATTGAATTTTTCAAGTTTCTAAATTTACAAATCTATTATAATTTGTTATAATTTGTTCAAATGGGACAATTAGGGACTGTCCCTAATTGATACGGAGGAATTAAAAATGGCTTTTGATGGATTGATTACTAAGAGTGTTGTATATGAATTGAATACTTGTTTAATTGGTGGAAAAATTGATAGAATATTTTGCCCTAATAGTAATGAAGTTTTACTAGGTGTATATTCTAGTGGTATCAAATATGCTTTAAATATAAATATTTCTTCTAATAATTATAGAATAAATTTGACTACTAATGCTAGTCCCAACCCTCTTGTGGCTTCTAATTTTTGTATGGTTTTAAGAAAATATTTATTAAACACTAGAATTTCCAAAATATATAGTATCGATTTAGAAAGAATTGTAATTATTGAATTTGAGGATTTAGATTTAAAAGATAATTTAACAAATAAGAAGTTGATAATTGAACTTATGGGAAAACATAGTAATGTTATACTAACAGATGAAAATTATATTATAATAAACAGCATAAGACATTTGTCTACTGCTAACAACTCAAATAGAGACATTTTGCCTAAATATAAATATATATTTCCTACATCTAATAAATTAAATTTATTATCTATAAATGATTTTAATACTTTTTTTGATTTATTTGATAATGTTGAAAAGGATTTGCCTACTTATTTCTCTTCATTATTTACCGGAATTAGCAAAACTTTTATACAACATTGTTCCTCTTTGCTAAAAATATCAGATGAGATTAATAAAGATAATTTACTATGCTTGTATAATTGTGTTTATGGAATAATTGATAATTTAAATTCTAATAATATAGTTTGTGCTTCTTTGGATAATGACTACTCATTAGAACGTGGTGTTAAAAGTAGCAATTTAGAGGTTAATTTTTTCTTGGATGATTTTTATACTAAAAAAGAAAGAAATGAAGCTTTTTCTAATTTCAAAAATGATTTGCTTAAATTATTATTGAATAATATCAAAAAATTACAAATAAAATTAGAAAATATTGATAATAAATTAAAAGACTGCAAAGAAATGGATAAATATAAATTATATGGTGAACTAATTACAAGTAATTTATATCGTATAAAAAAATATAATGTTGAATCTATAGATTTAGAAAATTATTATGATGAAAATAAAGTTATAACAATTCCTTTGGATAACTCTATTTCACCAAACGAAAATGCAAAGAAATTTTTCAAAAAGTATAATAAACTAAAATCAACTTTTGGAGTTGCAAACAAACAAAAGAATGAAATAGAAAAAGAAATGTTATATATTGAAAGTGTTATATATGCTATAAATGAATCCTCTGCAATTGAAGAATTAAATGATATATATCAAGAAATTTCTGGAATATTCGTAAAACCTTCAAAAGTCAAATCTTCTTCTGATAAGCAAAAAACTTTTCAACCTTTTAAATATAATATAGATAATTTTACCATATTGGTTGGAAAAAACAATTTACAAAATGATTATATTACTCATAAATTAGCAAATTCTAATGACTACTGGTTTCATGTAAAAGATAGTCATGGAAGTCATGTAATATTAAAAACTGAAGGTAAAATACCTTCTCAAGAGATTATAAATAAATGTGCCTCTATAGCTGCATATTATAGCAAATCTAAATATTCTTCTAATGTTCCTGTTGACTACACTTTGGTTAAAAATGTGAAGAAAATGCCTAAAGCAAAGCCAGGTATGGTTATATACACAAATTATAAAACTGTTAATGTAAATCCTGAAAAAATAAGGACCACTTAACCTTGTACACAAGGTTAAGTGGCGGCATTTGCGTTGAGTATTAGGCGACACATATCTGGAGATAAAAGTATTTTTTTGTGCTGAAAGCTCTTATTACTTTATATCCACTCTTCTCTGCATTGATAGCAATTTCATTCAATTGCTTCCATGTCGCAGACCAGTCATCAGACCGCATAGTGACAGAAATCTTTATTTTTCCTTCGCCTTCATCCGTAATCTCAAACGCTTCAGCAACCTCTCGGTTGTAGACTTCAGGTGTGAAGCAGGTCTCGATTATATCGTTGATTTTCATACTGTTGTACCTCTTTTCTTTGTTTTAGTCATGTCCTCGGTATGACCTGGTTGATATAATTTTCCCACCGTTGCTATCAATCAGATTGTTTATTGTTAAATCTGTTGTAGCTTGCACCGTACATCGACATATACATGTCTTCACTTATTAAATTATAGCACATTTTACATAAAATGTCAATTTTGCTTTTAATCAGTTCATTACTTTATATTCTATATCCTCCATATGTGGAAACATTTCCTTTACTCTTTTAAATGTTAACATAGCATGTGCTGGTTGAGGATTTTTTTCTTGTTTACTTAATAATTTTTGAGTATAACAATTTTCAGCAGTTTTAAATATTAAATATCTATTTCTTACATAAGTAAAAAATATTTGATATCCACTCTCTAGATTTTCATAGAATTGTTCAAATGTATACTTACTATCCATATATTTTTCTCCTAATTTATCATTTTGTCAAATTCTATTTCTGATATAATTTTTACCCCTAATTCTTGTGCTTTTTTTAATTTACTTCCTGCATCTTCTCCAGCTAAAACATAATCTGTTTTTTTAGATACACTGCTAGAAGTCTTTCCTCCTAGTTTTTCTATTACTTGACTGGCCTCATCTCTTGAATATTTTTCTAGACTTCCTGTTAAAACAAATACTTTTCCTTCGAACCTATTGTCAGTTCCAAGCTCCTGTTTTAATGTCATATTTACTCCTGCTTGTTTTAACTTATTTATTAAGTCTATACTTTGTCCTTGTTTAAAAAAGTTGTATATACTTTCTGCTGTTATCTCTCCTACATCTTGCTTTGATTCTAGTTCTTCTAAACTTGCCTCTATTAAATTATCCATAGATTTGTATTCTTTTGCTAAACTTTTAGCTAATTTTACACCTACATGTCTTATTCCTAAAGATGTTATAACTCTATGCAATTCTCTATTCTTGCTTTCCTCTATTGAGTTTATTAAGTTTTGGGCAAATTTTTTGCCATTCTTTTTTAATGTTGCTATATCTTCTAAAGTTAAATTATATAAATCTGAGATATTAGATATTAATTTTCTCTCTATCAGTTCTTCTATAATAGCATCTCCTAAACCTTTTATATCCATTGCTTCTTTAGATGCGAAATGTATTATACTTCTATATAATTTTGCAGGGCATTCTATTCCTATGCAACGAACAACCGCTTCTCCCTCTTCTCTTACCGCTTGTGCACCACATACCGGGCAAGTTCGTGGCATTTTAAAAATTTTTTCTTCACCAGTCCTTTTGCTTTTTACTACCTCTACAATTTCTGGTATAACATCTCCCGCTTTTTGAATGACAACAGTATCTCCTATTCTTATATCTTTTTCTTTTATAAAATCTTCGTTGTGTAATGTTGTTTTAGATATATTAGAGCCAGCAACATTTACTGTATCCAATATTGCCATTGGAGTTATTGCACCAGTTCGCCCTACTTGGCATATTATATCTATAACTTTTGTTTCTTTTTTTTCTGGTGGATATTTATATGCAACTGCCCATTTAGGAGTCTTAAAGGTTGTACCTATTTTTTCTCTTAATTCTAAATTATTTACCTTTACAACAGCTCCATCTATTCCAAAACTTAGGTTTTCTCTGTCCTCTCCTATTTTTTTTATTGCTTCAAGTACTTCGTCTATATTTTTGCATAATATTCTTACTGGATTAACATTAAAACCTAATTCTTGAAGATATTTAAGTCCTTCATAATGAGTCATTATTTCTTTATTTTCTATTTCTTGAATATTAAATATATATATATCCAAAGGTCTTCCAGCTGTAATTTTACTATCTAGCTGTCTCAGCGAACCTGCTGCAGCATTCCTTGCATTGGCAAATCTTTCTTCTTCATCTGCTAATCTGCTTTCATTTAATTCATCAAACTCTTTTTTACCTATAAATATTTCTCCACGAACAGTTATATTTATAGGCTCTTTTAATTTATGTGGAATTGTTCTTACTGTTTTTAAGTTTTCTGTAACATCTTCTCCTACAGTCCCATTGCCTCTTGTTGCTCCTCTTATAAAAATACCATCTTTATATTCTAATGCTGTAGATAGTCCATCTATTTTTGTTTCTACAACATAGTCTAGTGGCAAATTATATTCACTTGCTAATTTTTGCATTCTTGTATCAAATTCTCTAACTTCTTCAAATGAAAATACATCTTGTAAACTTTGTAAAGGTACTCTGTGAGTCACTTTTTTAAAGCCCTTTTTTATTGGGCTTGTGCCTACTTTTTGTGTCGGAGAATCTGGTGTTATAAGTTCTGGATAATCTGCTTCAAGCTGTTTTAATTCTTTCATTAACATATCAAATTCAAAGTCACTTATAACCTGTTCATCTTCATAATATTTTCTTGTATAATATTCTATTTTTGGTTTTAGCTCATTAATTCTATCTTCTGCTTGTTCTAATGTCATAAATATGGCATCCTTTCTTCTTTTTCTAATCCTTTAAAAGATCTTTTCCACTTTTTATATAATCCCAACCTGAGAATACCGTTGCAATTACACATATAATCATCATCAATGTAACTATCAAATTTATTGCGAACTCCATTCCTGTTAATTGCATTGTAAATATTGCTCCAAATGGATTTTTATCAATAAATGCTAGCATAATTGCAATCATTTGTGTAACAGTTTTTAATTTTCCCCAAACACTTGCTGCTATTACCTTTCCTTTTTTTTCTACAGCTATTAATCTATATCCAGAAACAATAAATTCTCTCATTATTATTATTGCTGGTATCCATGACGGAATTTTTCCAAATTCTATCAACAGCATCATTGAAATAATAACTAATATTTTGTCAGCAATAGGATCTAAAAACTTTCCAAATGTGGTTATTTGATTTCTTGAGCGTGCTATGTATCCATCTAATTTATCTGTAATGGAAGCTATGATAAAGATTACATCAATTATAAAAAATGTTATAGGTATTCCTAATATATCTCCTTGTATATTAAAAAATGGTATTATTAATATAATAAACACTAAAATAATTCTAAAAATTGTTAACTTATTTGCTAAATTCACTTGAACTCCCTCTTTTCTTTTAAATTTGCACTAACATACAAGTCCATTATATGTGTAAATAATTTTCCTATATTATATATAAACTTTTTAAAAAAATAAATAGTATTTTATCTTTTTTTAGTATTTTTAAAATAAGTAGCTCTATCTCCTCATGATATAAGTAAAAAATAATGTTCCATTTTCTACCATTTTCTATAAAAAAATATTGATAATTAGATATTATCATGTTATAATTTGAAATATACTAAAGAAAAGTAATAAGATAGATAAAAGGTCATCTTATTACTTTTTATTAAATAGATAAGGAAGTAATACAATGGAATTTATTGAAGTAAAAAATTTAACAAAAAAATATGTTTCTGGCAATATAGAAGTTACAGCTGTAGATGATATATCTTTTGAAATAAAAAAAGGAGAAATTGTTGTAATTGTTGGAGCCAGTGGAGCTGGTAAAACAACACTTTTAAATATATTAGGTGGAATGGATAATTTAACATATGGGCAAGTGATAATAGACGGAAAAGATATTTCTAATTATAATGATTCTCAATTAACTGAATATAGAAGAAACGATATTGGATTTGTTTTTCAATTTTATAATTTAATACAAAATTTAAACGCTATTGAAAATGTAGAATTAGCCACTCAAATATGTACAAATACTTTAAACCCAGAAATGGTTTTAGAACAAGTAGGTCTTTCAAATAGAATTAAGAATTTTCCTTCTCAATTATCTGGAGGAGAACAACAAAGAGTGGCTATTGCAAGAGCAATTGCTAAAAATCCTAAAATATTGTTATGTGATGAGCCAACCGGCGCTTTAGATTACAAAACAGGTAAAGAAGTTCTTAAATTATTGCAAGATACTGCCAATAAAAATAATATGACAGTAATAATAATTACTCATAATCAAGCTATAGCGCCAATGGCTAATAGAGTTATAAAGATGAAAAGTGGAAAAATAGAAGAAAACATTATAAATGAAAAACCAGTAGCAATAGAAGAGGTAGAATGGTAAGATGAAGAAAAAAGCATATTTAAAAGATTGTAGAAAAATGTTTAAAAATAATTTTACTAGATTCATATCAATAGTTCTTATTATTATTCTAGGAACAGCCTTTTTTGTGGGAATGAATGCTGTAGCACCTGCTATGGAAGATGATGCGGAAAAATATATGAAAGAAAATAATATCTTTGATATATCATTATCCTCAAATTTAGGATATAAAGAAGAAGATATTGAAAAATTCAAAGAAGATGCAGATGTAAAAGAAATTCAGGGTGTTTTTCTTTACGATGTTTTAACTTTATATGACAAAAAAGATGTTACATTAAGATTGTTTTCATCTGATAAAGAATCAGATATAAATAAGAGTAAAATATTAGATGGAAGAAATATTGAAAAAGATAATGAATGTTTAATTTGTTCAAGATTAAAAGATATGTATGGTTATAATATTGGAGATAAAATTAAAGTATACAGAACAGATGATACTAATTTAGACGATTATATAAAATATACAGAATATGAAATTGTCGGTGTTGCTCAGAATCCTGCATATATATCAAAGTTTTATGGAAATACTACTCTACTAACTGGAGAATTAAATTCATATATTATAGTTGATAAGCAAGTATTTAATATGAAAGATTATACAACAGTATATATTAAATTAGATATAGATGAAAATATCAATAAATTTTCTGACGAATATAAAAAAGAATTAGAAGACAAGCTAGACAAAATAAAATCTATTGATAAAGAGATAGCGCAAAATAAGTTTGATAAATTATATAAAGAAAAAGAAAAGGAAGTTTTAGATTACGCATCTCAAATTGAAAAAACTGAACAATATATAGAAAAATTATATTCTAAAATAAATGCATCACAAAAAGAAATAGATGATAATATTGTTAATGTATCAAAAGCTGTATCTCAATATTATCATTCGGAAAAAATATATATAAAAATGCTAGAGAGAAAAAATACGCTATTTAATTTATATTCTGATTTAGATACAAGTAAAATTCAAAAAAGCAATTTAGAAAAAGATATAAATACATTAAAGCCTAAAGTCATAAACTTAAGAAATGAATTAGAATCTTTAAATTATAAAATTGAAAAAAACTTATATGAACTATATTCGTTAAATGATGAAGAAACAAGGTTTGTGGAAATAAATAAAGAACTAAATGAAATGTATTATGAATATAATTCTAAAAACAATGAATATAAAAATTTAAATACACAATATGAAAATAAATTGCAACAGTATGAAAATACAAAAGAAAATGTTGCAAATATTGAAAGTCAAATAAAAGAAGAACAGCTAAAATTATATAACTCCTTTACTGCATTAGAAGATTTAGTAGGTGGAATAAATAATCCAGAATTAGTAAAATCAGTTCAAATCATAAAAACATCTCAAGAAAAGCTTAATGATAAAATAGAGCAACTAGATAGTAAAAATATTAAGCCTAAAATTCAAAATGCCAAAGAAGAACTTGCTAAAGCGAGTGAAGAATTAAATCAATTTAAAATTGTGGAGACCATTACTCCCCTATATGAAAATACAGGCTTTAAGTCCTTAAAAGAAGATTTATCTAAAATTGCAATAATGGGTAAAATATTTCCAGTAATGTTTTTTGTGGTGGCTGCTTTAGTTACTATTACAACAATATCAAGAATGATAGAAAAAGATAGAAGTAGTTTAGGAACTCTAAAAGCATTAGGATATAAAAAAAGTACAATAATGACAAGATATATAATATATTCCTTAAGTGCTGCAATATTAGGTACTTTAATAGGAGCGCTTATCGGAAGTATTTTAATAGTACAAATATTATTTGTTTCATATGGAAGCTTATATGATTTACCCGATTTAGAAACCAACATAAATATTTTGTATACTAGTGTTTCTTTAATAATAGCTTTAATATCAACAGTCTTAGTTACTGTAATTTTAACTTTAAAAGCATTAAAGGAAAACGCTGCTGAGCTAATGAGACCTAAAACTGTAAAGAAAGTAAAAGGAATATTCTTAGAAAAAATACCTTTTATTTGGAAAAACTTAAGCTTTTTATTTAAAATTTGTTTTAGAAATATTTTTAGATATAAACAAAGATTATTAATGACTATAATAGGAATTGCCGGATGTACAGCACTTATTTATTCAGGGTTAGGTCTACAATCTTCTATAAATGAAATATCAGATAAACAATTTAAAGATATAAGGAAACTTTCATTAGAAGTATATTTACAAAAAGAATTAGAAGAAGAAAAAGTCAATGAAATAAAAGATTTTATAAAAGAACAAGAATATATAAAGGATTTAACTCCTATAATGCAAAAAACTTTTACTGTAGGAGCTAATGAAAATAAAAAAGATGTCTTCTATATAGTTGCTGATGCAAATGAAATTCATAAATACATAGGTTTGCAAACAAGAAATAGCCAAGAAGAGATAGAATTAAATGATGATGGAGTAATTTTAACAGAGAAATTAGCCAATATACTTGAAATAAAAGTTGGAGAGAAAATAAAAATAATAGTAGCTGATGGAATTGAATCTACTGTTAAGGTCATTGGAATTACAGAAAATTATTTATATAATTATGTTTATATGACTCCTAAAATGTATGAAAGAGTATATGGTAATAATATACAATACAATGCATTTTTTGCAAATGTTAATAAAGAATTATCAGATGATGAAGAAGTTAAATTAGCTAATAAATTGAAAGAAAATGAAAATATATCAGCCATTATCATAGAGAAAAATCTAAATAAAGAATTTCAAACAAGTTTAACAAGTTTAATGAGTATTGTAATATTATTTGTAGGTTGTGCTAGTTTACTATCATTCACCGTATTAATAAACTTAAATAATATAAACATTGAAGAAAGAACAAGAGAATTGTCAACAATCAAATTGCTAGGATTTTATAAAAAAGAACTAGAAAGCTATGTTTTTAGAGAAAATATCATTTTAACTATATTAGGTACTGTTTTAGGATTAGGATTAGGTATTGGAATTTTGGGACACATAATTCAAAGTGCAGAAGTAGAAACCATATTTTTAAGTAAAGATATTAGTATAATAAATTTAGGAATTGCATCATTGATGACACTTTTATTTACATTAATAACAAATTGGATAATGAAGAAAAAATTAAAAAATATTAATATGATAGATTCTTTAAAAAGTGTAGAATAAGAATATTATGTTTTTGATTTTACTATTTCTACTATGTCAGAAATATATTTCCCTATAACAGGAATATTAAGGGTTACTATTCTTTGTAAAATTATAATAATTATAGCAGTTAAAATTGTAAACCCTATTCCTGTTCCAATTCCTTTAATTATTCCTGACAAAAAATTTCTAAATAGAAATTTTTTACTGTTTCCTAAAAGCTCCATTAAGTCTAGAATTTCATTTTTAGATAAAATGTAATTTATTTTGTCTATTTTATTTATTAGTTCTTTTTCTCTTTTCTTTTTAAACATAAAATCCACCCATTATTAGAGTGGATTTTTTTTGTTTTTTTATTCATTTATAGTATTTAATGTTTGTTTAGTTTTATTATTTTTTTCTTCTTGCTTTACTAGTTCTTCTAATGTTTTTATTAATTCTTGCAATTTTTTCATGTCCTTCCCTATCATTTCCCAATCATTACTATTATTAGATTTTTCTAAATTTTCATTTGCTTTAATGATTGCTTCTATTGTTTCATTTATGGTCTCTGTACTTTCTATTTCTATATTAAAAGCTGATTGTGACAGTAAGTTGTTTATTGCTTCTTCAATATTATCTCCTATGGCAAATTTATTTCCTGAAGCCACAACTACTTTTTTTAGGAATGGCAATGAATTGTCTTCATTTGTATATTGCTGGTAAATAGATTGAACATATAATAAAGTATCTTCTATTGGAACCACTATTGTCCTCTTTGTTATCTTTGTTCCCGTTACTTTTAGCTTTTCTATCTCTTTAGATATATTTGTATCTTGTTCTGTTAAACTGTTTAATTGCATTGTTCCTATAACATTACTATCTGATGTATATTTATATATAGTTAATTTTGGAATACCATTTTCATAAGTTCCTATTGCATATGAAATTATATTTTGTTTTTTATATGGTGTATATGGTATTACTAGTCCCAATTTTGTAGTTTCTGAATCTATTGTTTTTACTATTGCATAATATGGTTCTATTTCTACTCCCGTTTTTGCAGTTGTTTTTCCATCAATGCTTGTAGCTATATTCCATATATCGTCCCCTCTATACAGAACATCTGGCTGTATATTGTGATATCTTTTAATTATTTCTGCTTGTATATTATATAAAAACTCTGGATATATAAACTGACTGCTTATGTCCTCTGGGATTTGCTCATCTTTATCGACAAATAAATTTGGATATATATTCCTATAAGACATTATTATTGGATCTGTCCTATCTGTAATATAAAATTTCGTTGTTCCATCATATGCGTCTATAAGAACTTTAACAGAATTTCTTATATAATTTATATCTTTTTTAGTTAATGCATCCATTTGTATTGTGCTCATTTGTGAATATGGATATTCACTTGAAGTTGTATAGGCATCAATTACCCATATCATTTTCCCATCTTTATCAATCACTAAATATGGATTTTCATCATATATTAAATATGGTATTAAGGTTTTTGCTCTTTTTATAATATTTCTATTGGTTAAAACTTTGCTTTCTTTAGTAATATTAGTTGAAAATGCTAGCTCTAAATTTCCTTCTTTAATTCCTAATATAAATCTATCTAAAAAATTAAGTTTCAATCCTGCTTTTCCATTATATGAATTCTCTACATTTTCTGCATTATTTGAATTTAATTTAGGATAATCAAATTCTTTTTTATTTTTGCTATTTGTTATTACAGGTTCATTAGTTTGTAATCCATAGTATATTCTTGGTTCTGATATATTTATTACTTCATTATTTTCAAAACCTTTTTGTAGATTTATTATTTCTCCATCTTCATTTACTTCTTTTGCTGATGTAACAATTATGCCATATCCATGTGTATATTCATGCATTTTATCATTATATGTTCCTACATTTTCTGATATTTCTCTAGGAGTTATATAAACCAATGACAACTTAGCATTCAAATTTATTTTAGCTATACTGCTATCTCTGTAAGAATAATATCCTTTTGCTGTTTGCAATAAATTTAAGCTTTTAACAATATTTTCTTTACTGGTTATAGCTATATTATCTATTACTTCTTGGTTTTTGTTTTTTATTTTATTATCTAGTGTTACATTATTTGATATTGTTATTTCGTCTATCTCTATTCCATATGCTTTTTTAGTATATTCTATATTTTTAGTTATGTAGCTTTTTTCTTTGTCAAGCTCGTTTGGATTTACAAAAACAGTTTGAGTTATTAGTAAAACTAATAACATGCCTATTAAATATGTAGGAACTACTAATAGACTTTTTATTACATTTTTAGTTTTTCCTTTTTTGAAAAATATAACTGCTAAAATTATTGATACAACCATTACTATTGTTAATATTTTATACCCCCACAATCTTATTGTAACATCTGCAAATCCTGCTCCATATATCGAATATGATGTTCCATCTTTCAAAGTTAAAAATTTGTTTACTTCCATATCCTGAATGCCTATATATGTTAAGCTTGCCAATAATATAACTATTATAATAATATGAGAAACTAATTGTTTAGTGAAATGACTATTTCTTAGTATTTCTCTACTTACCCCATCAAAGAATATGTTAAACGATATTATATAATATATTACTGTATAAATTGTTAATCCTACTACAAGTAATAATATATATATTAGCATAAATTCAATAAAAGGTTTTTGAAATATAAAATAACTTATATCATAGCCAAAGATTGGATCTGCTATTTCAAATGATGCACTATTAAAGCATAACATGAAATTTTTTAGCATTATATTGGTTGTTAATGCACTTATTATTATTGAACTAATGAATGCAATTGATTTATTTGCTAATTTAGGCATTGGCTTTTTATCATCTTCAAAAAAAGCTTTTAATCCCTTTTTTATTTTTAAATTTGTAAAATATATTAATAAAAATAATACAATAAAATTTATGCTAAATGCTATAGATGTATATTTAATATTTTGCCAAAATATTTCCGTATACTTTTCTCCTATTTCCAATATTTCTAAATATTGACCTCTAAAATATATGTACCCAATTAGTAATACTAGTAATATAAAGGCTAATACAATTACAATTCTTTTGTTATTTTTTTTTGTTATCTCCTTTGCCATTTTTTTCTTCCTTTCTTATTATATTAATGCTTTTACAAAATCTGTACTATTAAATATCTCCATATCATCAATCTGCTCTCCCACACCCACGAATTTTACAGGTACTTTGTTTTCTGAGACAATTCCTATAACGACGCCACCTTTTGCAGTTCCATCTAGTTTTGTAAGAACTAACCCTGTAATATCTACTGTTTCCTTAAATGCTGCTACTTGTGATATTGCATTTTGTCCTGTTGTAGCATCTAAAACCATTAAAATTTCTTTTGAAGCATCTGGTAACTCTTTATCTATTACCTTTTTTATCTTTACTAATTCATCCATCAAGTACTTCTTATTGTGTAATCTTCCTGCTGTATCACATATTAGTACATCTGCTTTTTTTTCTTTTGTTATTTTTATAGCATCATAAACAACTGCAGCAGGGTCTGTCCCTTCTTCTTTTTTTACAATGTCACATCCAGCACGATTTGCCCAAATTTCTAATTGTTCTACTGCTGCCGCTCTAAAAGTATCTGCTGCTGCTACTACCACTTTTTTTCCATCCTGTTTTAATCTATTTGCTATTTTCCCTATTGAAGTAGTTTTTCCAACACCATTTACACCAACAATTAATATAACTGCTGGAGTTGTTTCCAGTTTTAAACTGTTATCTACTTCATCCAAGATTTTTTTTATTTCTTCTCTTAAAGCTTGTCTTACATCTTGTTCGTCTTCTATTTTTTCTTTTTTTATCCTATCTCTTAAATTAGAAATTATTTTTGTAGATGTTTCAACTCCAACATCTGACATTATTAATGCTTCTTCTAATTCTTCTAGTAGTTCTTCATCAACTTTTCTAAAATTGCTAAAAACATTATTTATTTTCTCATCAAATGAACTTTTAGTTTTACTTAAACCTTGTTTTAACTTATCGAAAAATCCCATATATCCTCCAATACTATTATAATATTTTAAACAATACAAGTATAACATATTTAATGTAAAATGGCAACGGTTGTCAATTGGTACGGAGATTTTGACAACAAAATTGACAAAAGTGTGAACAAAAGGACGGACTTTTTGTTCATAAAAGTCCGTCCTTTTGTTCACTATCTAAAAAATATATTTTTTATTTTGTTTACAAGTTTTTTTATTATTGACTCCTTATATTCAACAATAGAAAGACTTTCTTGTGTAGGTTCTTTCTTCTTAAAAATTTCATTTGGATTAAATTGAACTTGTAAATATTCTTGATATCTTTTTTCATTTTTGGCATATACTTCTTTTAATCTTTTCTTTTCGTTTTCATCTTCACACCAATATTGTAAGTTAAGTAACGCAATAATACCTAAAGTTTCTTCTTTTAATTTTTGATTTTTTATAGGCACGTTTGGATTTATTCCTTTTATATAATTTGTATCCTTTTCTTCTCTAAAGAATTCTCTTAGTTTTTTTGGTATTTTATTTCTATGTTCATTACTTATTAATCCTAGAAATTCATCTACTTCAGAATATGCTTGTCTTGTGTTTATTGATACTCCCATTTATTCAATTTCCACTCCTTTTGGTTCTCCACCTCTTTCATTTGTTATTAATAGTTTGAAATTTTCCATCTGCGCATCCATCACTCCTGTTCTAGTTTTTTCTTCCGTTGTTTTTATAGCACTGGATAAAATAATATCTTCGTTGCTATGTTTTTCTATCATCGATACTAAATCTATTTTTTTATTTTCTCTAGCTGAATTTACAATTTGTTGCGGAGTTGGCAATTTGCCTGTTTCTCTTAACTGTTCTAAAGATTTATTATATTCATCTACTAATGACTTATATTTATCTATACCAATTCTACCAATTTCGTCACATAAATCTTCCATATATTTAGAAGAGTCTGGAAAATATAATGCATATTCTTTAGTTCCATTATCTATATTCATTTTTGAAAACAAATATTCGAAAAAAGCTCTCTTGTAAAAATCTTTTACTATACACCCGTTTTCAAAATCATCTTTTACATTTTCTAATTTGTCTAATTCATCATTTTGACCTGTAATAACACTCCAATGTAGTACTTGAGCTATATTCCTTTCATTGGCAACATCACGTATTGTTCGTCTAACTTCATCACTTGTATCAGATTTTATATAACCATCATCTTCTCTTGCTAACGATAAAGTTTCAGCAGTGTATCTACCTTCTCTTATAAGTGCTTCATTTACAGCTTCTTTTAAATTACCTTGGAAAATGGTAACATTTAAATTTAATTTAGCTAGCTTATCTTTTTCTTCTAATGATAATGTTTCATATCTATCTTTATCTATTAAAATAGTAGCTTTATTAGATAAATTAACGTTTCCTTTTATTGCAGTATCAGTTGGAACTAGTGAGACCATTTCAGATTGTTCTATTTGTTCTGCTAGTCCATCAATTATGGCACATGTTTTATCTGAAAAAGTATTGTTCATATCATCTGGAACTAAACCATTTAAAGACCATAATACCATAGAATTATAGTCAGAATTATATGGCACATATTGTTCTAAAGTTTTAGTATTTTCTTTACTAATCTTATTGATTTCATCCGGTTTAGTCCAATCTACTTCTTTTAATAAACCTTTCCTTCTTAATAAATCACGCATGGAGGTAGAAAACTCTGTATCTTTTTCTTTTCTCAGATACGGAACCGCACTTATTGGACGTACTACTCCATCAACTGGAATGACATTGGTAGCCCTCACCAATGCTATATTCTTAATATCCATAAACATTCCCTCCTTTTTATTACATAATAATATTATTAAAAATATTATATATCATAATCGGGTGCAATATATTTGTCAAGTTTCTAAACAAAGGAGTGAACAAAAAGTCCGTCCTTTTGTTCACTATTCACTGCTAATTGCTAAATTTGCACTTATGGAGCGGTTAAGCTACAGCTTACGAACTACAATGCTCTCTTTCTAAAAACATTATATAGTAATTCCTATATTTTTTCAAGGAAGCATGGGAATTTTTTGTAATTTATAGTATAATGTAATTGTATTATTCGCTGTAATTTATTGAAAGGAGAATAAAATGATTTTTAACAAAGAGAATATTTTAAAAACACTAAATAAATATAATTTTGATTCACAAAATTATATAGTTATTAGTGGTGCAGCTTTAGTACTTCAAAATGTAAAAGAATATACATCTGATATAGATATAACTGTTTCTAATGAATTATATAACCAATTATTAAAAAAATATAGTTGCACGTTTGAAAAAGAAATTGAAAATTATAATGTTTGGTTTATTGATAATATAATAAATTTTAGTAATCATTATTATGAAAAAATAGAATATATAGAATTATTCGGATATAAAGTACAAACAATAAAATCTGTATTAAAATTAAAAAAGCAACTTAATCGTTCAAAAGATAAAAAAGACATTCAACACATTATGGATTTTTATAAAGATACAGACGAGGTTAAATAATAAATTAACCTTGTTTTTTTCTAGTTGCAATTTTTAAAAATTAAGGGGTTTGGGGATTTTCCCCATATAAGAATTTGTACGGGAGTATAAATTCAGTGCTGGCTAGACATTACTTTTACTCCCATATTGGTTAATATATAAAAAGAGGATTAAATTACTTTGCTAATTTTTTGCTCTTTTTTAAATTATTTATATAAAAATATACTCTTTTAATATAATTTCTTCTGCTGTAATTTTATAATTATTCATAAGTTTTGCCCATTCAATATGATTTCTTTTTTTATTTTTTTCGAATAGTCTTTCATCTGATTTTTTATAACTTTCCATCAAAGTATTTAATAAATCTTCTGAACTTTTACTTACTGAAATAAGATGATTAGTAAGTTCTTCTTTCATTAAAAGTGAAGTATATAGTGCTTTTTTATATTCTTTTAAATAGGCTAATCTCATTCTTCCATATTTGTTTATAATTCCTTTTTTAGTTTCTTTTAAAGTTAAATCTGGCAATAAATAATCTCCTTGTTTTGTATAAGTTATTTCCATAATAAAATCATTCCTTTCTTATTTTTATTAAATATTTATAATTGTTTTTGGTATTAATAGTAGGTTATCTACTATGTTATTATCTTCAATATATGGACAATTTATAATTCCATCGTGAAAAAAATGTTGTTTTATTAGTTCCATATATAAAATCAAATCTGCTTCAGAATATTTATTATCTTCATATTTTTTTGTAGAAAATATGAAGTAATCTTGTTCTAATTTTTCTAATTCTTGCTTGTTGATTTGTTCTTTATATTTAATTCCAATTTCATTATTATTTAAAATTTCATTAAGATAATTTAAATATTCTTTATTACTTTTAGATATAAATTCATCTGTGAATTTTATATTTTTAATTTCAATATTGTAATTTTTATCTCTTGTAATTTCTAAATTTGCTATTAATCTTTGTATTAATTCTTTCTTAGTTTTTCTATTTAAACTATCCCATAAAAATGAAAATCCTAGTTTATTTTGAAATAAAATATTGTTATCATCTTGATAATCACAATCTAATTTTTTAAGTAATTCTACTGTATAATCTTTAAAGTCATCATCTGGATCTAGTTTGTTTTTCTTTTGGTTTAGTTTATCTATTTCTTTTTTTATTACTTCATTTTTGTGGTTAATTACTTCAACATTTAGGGTAGAACTTAAATATAAATCTACTAACTTTTTCTCTTGTTGTTTTAATTTTTCAATAGCATTATCTATGTCTTTAATCTCTTTAGTTTTAGTAGAATTACAAACTATAATTTCATTATCTGCATCATACATATATCTAGTTAATTCATTTAAAATACGTCCTAGTTTTTGTTCTATTTTATCTGAACTATAATGAAGTCCTTTTGATTTACAATTAGCATTTTTACAAGTCAAATGATAATAAACTTTTTCTTTTTCAGTTCCACTATTTTTAAAAGAATTAGTAGAAGAAAGTATTACACCACAATCTGGACACTTAACTATTGAAGTAAATAAATGAATATGTTCTCCATAATTAGAGTGTTTATTTTTCTCTAAATTTGCTCTTGTAACATTCCAAGTTTGTTCATCAATAATAGGTTCACAATAGTTATTAACTCTTAAAACGTCTTGTGGTTTTCTTTTATATTTTCCATATTCAAATACACCTATATAAATAGAATTAGTTAATATTTTATAGACTCGGTCACTTCGCCATTTACCTTGTTTCAAGTATGAATTATTATCTTTCATAATACTTGCTATGTTTCTTGTAGAATGTCCTTTTTTACATAGTTCAAATATTTCTTTAACTACTTGTGCCTCAATAGGTTCTATCTCTAAATGTCCTGTTTCTTTGTTTCTAATATAGCCATATGGTGCTTTACTAGGGTGTATTTTAGATAATGCCATTTCTTCCATAGCTCGTTTAGTTCTTGCTCCAATTTCTTTTCTTTCTCTTTGCCCAAATACTAAATTCATTCCAAATATCATTTCACCATTAGCAGTAGATACATCATAAGGTTCTAGTATTAATTCAATTTTTACATCGTGTTGTTCACAATAATTAAGTAGCCAAAAACCATCATAATTATTTCTAGTTAATCTATCTACTTTAATTGCAACTAATTTATCTATCTTTTTAGATTTAATATCTTTTAATAATCTTTGCATTTCAGGTCTCATTAAATCTTTTCCAGAATGTCCTGCATCATTATAGACATCAACTATTAAATAGTAGTTTTTCTCACAATATTCTTTAATCATTCTTAATTGTGAATCAATAGAATAACCATTATCTCTTTGATCATCTGTGCTAACTCTTACATATACTGCACATCTATTACTCATAAAATCATCTCCTCACTTCTTTCCAAACTAAAACGGAAAATAACAACCAATTTTTGAAAATTTCTTTCAATTGTTTCCTAAATAGTTTTAATTTTTGCAACCCTAAACTAAAAATATCTCTCATTTGTTTCCTCTTTAAATAATAAAATTGCAGACACTAATTTGATAATTTTATGATAATTTGTTTGATTTCTTTGAGATTGTATTTCTCATTATGCTCTTTAATGTAGAATGGTTTATTTCTAATCTCATTAACTTTGTATTCTAGTATTGTAAGAATAGTAGGATATGTAATTATGTACTCTATAGGTTCAACAAATTGCAGATTTGTTTTCAGTAAGTGTTTAACTTTACCATTTTTAGTTATGTAAGTGTAGCTTTTGATGATTTCTAGAATTTCAGTATTTGGTTTTAATTCTTGTATTATTTTGAATTCAAGCATAAAAAATGTTCTCCTTTCTAGAAAGAAAACATTATAGTTTTATATAAAATAAAAACTTACGATACTATATTGGTTCGTAAGTTGTTTTCAAATGGAGCTACTGGGCAGAATCGAACTGCCGACCTACAGGTTACGAATCTGTTGCTCTACCAACTGAGCTACAGTAGCATAACAACTATTATTATATAGTTTATTTCATAAATATGCAAGTATTTATGAAATAAAAGGAGTTGTTTTTTCAACTCCTTTTATGATTATTTTTATATTTTAGAAATGTTTACCTTTTTTTCTTTTTGTGTCTTCTTTTTCTTCTTCTTCCTCATAATAATTATTTTCGCTATTTGTTATTTCTTCTTCTTTTCCAAAATTCTCTAAATATTCTTTTTTATTTTGTTCCTTTTCATTTCCTATAGTATTTTCTTCATTTTTTTCATCTGTAAAGTCTTGTTTATCTTTTTTTGCTTTTGCTTTATCTCTTTTTATTATTTTTAATAAAATGATTAAGCTTATTATTCCTGCTATAATATAAAATATTTCTTTAGCAGAAATTTTAGGAAATATACTTTGTTTTTCTTCTTGTGCAATTTTTTTATCTACTGTTATTTGATATGTTGTTGTTTCATTTGTTTTGCTTGATTTAACTAATATTGTTATTACATTTTCTCCATCTTTTAAATTTTTGTTTCCTAATACTTCTACTATTGCATCTTCATCATTTGTTGTAGCATTTACAATTAACTCTGTTATTTCTTTATTTTCTAATGTTGCTACATAGTCAAATATATCTGGTGAAAATGCAGGATTTAAATTAATATTTTCTATTGTTAAGGTTGCTAATCTTAAACTAGATGTAGCAGTAGCTTTTTCTTTTGTCGCTGTTATTATATATGTTCTAATAGTTCCATCTTCTGCTGTTACAGCTATTTTTATTACATTGTCTCCTTCAACCAATTTATCATTTCCTGTTATTTGGACTTTAGCTTTACTATCTTCTGCCTCTGCTTTAATTTCTAATTTTTCTATATTATTTGCAATTTTTATTGTGTAATCTGTAACATCTTTTTTAAATTCTGGAGTTAGTCCTTCTGGTTTTACTTCTAATTTAGATAAATTTTTATTTGTTGATTTTTCTTCTTTTGCTGGTGTCTCTACTGGTTTTTCTTCTACTGGTTTTGTTGTTGTCAAATATTCGCTATATATATATCCTGTTGAACCATTAAATGTTACTTTGCTCCAACCATTGTCTCCTTTACCTATACGTGTAACACTTTTTCCTTTTTCTAAAGAGCCTAATATACCACTACTCGTAGACCAACTTTTTCTAACATTTACTTCTGTAGTTGCATATACGGTTTCATTTACAGATGTAAATTTAGGCTCTGTTGGTGTAGGCATTGGTGTGCTTCCACCTGAAGATGTATTTTTAGTTTTTACTGTAACAGTTGCTGTTGCCGATGAAGATGCTACAGAACCACCATCAGCATTTTCCATATCTTTTGAAACAAATACTACTTTGTAAGTAGTATCTTTACTTACTGTTGGTGTTTTAAATTTATATGTGGCTATTCCATTTGTTATATTTTCTGCCTTCGCAAATGCTACTAATGTTCCATTTACTGTACCTCCTGTTACACTTTCTAATGTTAAACCTCCATTAGATGTAACATCAATTGCACCATTAGCTACAGGTTCTTGGCTACTGATTGTTATTGTTGCTGTTTCCCCTGAATAAACTGTAGGATCTGTTGTAATAATTCTTGCTTGTGAAGACGTACATAACCCTATTAAAATTAAAATTCCAAAAATAAAAATAAATTTAATCTTTTTAATCATTTGTTTATCTCCTTATATTGATATATTGTTAAGGCCTACATAAGCTCTTAGAATTGTTGTTGAATCCGCAGGTGTTACTTTTCCATCATTATTTGTGTCTGCTGCTACTGTTGCTTCACCTGATAAGTTGACTAAACCTACGTATGCTCTTAAAATTATTGTTGAGTCTGCTGGTGTTACTTTTCCATCGCAATTTGAATCACCTTTAACTGCTATTATATAATCTTTTCCATCTATAGATATTTTATACCCTGTTGTTAAATTTCCTGTTGTTATGGTTGTATTGTCTTTTTTTATTACCGCATCACTATATGTAGCTTTAACTTTTTCTACTGTAGTATTTGGTATACATACAAAATTTGTATTTACTATTTTAAAATCTTTTGAAGTAGTTGGATTGCTTGGTGATACTGGCTCTATATTTTGTTCATTTCCGCCTGCTCTTGCAGCATAACCTATAATACCACTTCCAGTTACAACCTTATCCCAAGTATATCCATCTTTTGTAGAAGCCGCTTTTTGTGTTCTTGTTAATATTGTACCTTTTTCTACTATTGTTAGGCATTTCGAATTTATTCCTGGGCTTTCTCTAATTTTTAATCCATATTCACATACTACTTTAACTAACTCATTTCCAGATGTATCTGAGCCATCTGTTACAGTATTAAGATATTTGTTAGCTAAATAGCCTTGTGTTCCATCACTTAATTTTACTCTATTCCAATCATATCCATTTAACCCATTATATTTACCCTTTTCTATTACAGTTACAGCCTGTCCTTCTGTTAATGTTGTAATAATTGTAGTATCTGTTGTACCTGGGCCATTTCTTAAATTAACATCTGTATTTGCTATAGCTTTTTCGTTGCAATTTGTTATATCATCTACTTGCTTTAAATAATTTGATGTTATATATCCTTTAGTTCCATTTGCTAATACAACCTTATCCCACCTATTTCCACCTTCACTCGATGCTCCTATTTCTATTCTTAATATTTTAGTTCCTACATTTAAGTTTCCTAAACTTTTAGCAGTAGATTTAGGCTCTTGTCTTACTGTAACAGTTGAATTAATTATTTCTACATTTTGTGTCACTATAGTCTTGCTTCCTGGATAACGGCATTTTTCTTTTGGCATATTTTCATATACTGGTATTAAAAAATTAAATGGTACTTCATTAGAAGAATTAACAAATCCCATTTTTTGATAAGTAGATTTCACTGTTTCTCCTTCTGTTTTAGCTGCAGATACATTTTGCATATATTGATGATAATACAGCTCTGTTTCATAATCGTCTACAACATCAAATTTTTGTAAGTATAATGTACTTTGTCCATATTTTATATATTCTTTTGCTAAAAATTCGGCTCCTCCATAAATTGCTTTTTCTGGGGTTGTCCATCCTTTGTTTTTAGCATATTGTAATCCATTTGCCATAATATCGTCGCCAGTTGCTCCAATATTAAAGAAATTATAGTAACCTCTATATGTTGAATTATAATTTCCAAAAACCATTTCTGTACCTGTCGTTCCTTGCTCTTGCACTATCCTACTAGCCAAATGATATGGGCTAATATTATATTTTTTCCCTGCCTCCATTAATACTTGAGCATATGATTTATTTATTGTTGCTTTTTTGCCTTCTGTTGTCATATATTCTATTTTATTGCCCTGTAAATATTGGCAATTAGCAAGAATTGTATTAACTCCATTTATTGTATGTAAGTCTTCATTATATCCTAATTCTTCAAATTGAAATATGTAGTCTTCGTATAGAAAGTTTCTAGGATCCATATAATATGCTACTGCTGTTTCTGAAGCACCCTTCCATCTTCCTTCATCATATGTTTTTTTATTTGCTTCACAATATGCACAAAGCCATTCTCCTGTTCTAGTCGCTGGTACTAAATTTCTAGCATGTTCTTCTGTTGTCTCGTTTTTTAAAACTTGGTTCCAATCTAGTCCTGTAAAAAATATAGTAAATGTCCATGTTGGGTGTTGTTCTTTTAGGTTATTAATTAATTCTGTATATCCAGGATAGTTTGATAATTTAGTAGTTTTGCTTTCTGGTTCTTTGTATTGTGCTGCTTTAACTTCTATTGACAAAAAATTTATAATTAAGACTAATAACATTATTATTATAATAGTAATACTTATTAATTTAGATAATTTTTTCAATTATTACACCTCATTTGTTATATTTCGACAAATAAAGTATAGCATTTTTGTTCTTTTTAGTCAATTATTATAAATAAAAAGTAATATAATTGTAATAATATTTAACATATGTAAAAAAGGTGAAGATCATATGTATAATTTTCACCTTTTCCTATTTTATTTTGAGTTATATGTTCTATCTACAGCAACATCCAAAGTTAGTAAATAATAGTAAAAATACTATTATAAAAAATAATATTGTATTATCGCACCCATTACATCCGCATCCTCCAAATATTCCGTTGTTGCAACCACAATTTCTATCGTCTTGCATTTTTTTACCTCCTTTTTAAATTTTTACTTACAATTCAAATGTATTTTTTGAACTGTAATTATTTTATAAATTTACTTATATAATATTAGTATGCAAAACTTAAAATTTGTGTTACAATAACAGCGGAGGTTTTTATATGAGTAAAATTGAATTATTATCTCCGGTTGGAGATTGGAATTGCTTATTGGCAGCTGTTCAAAACGGTGCAGATAGTGTATATTTTGGATCAACACTTTTTAATGCTAGAGCTTCTGCAAATAATTTTGATATACCCACTTTAAAAAAAGCAATTGAATATTGTAAATTAAGAAATGTTAAAACATTTCTTACATTAAATATTCTAATTAAAAACGCTGAATTTAATGATGCCATAATATTAGCTAAAAAAGCTTACGAATTTGGAATTGATGCAATAATTGTGCAAGATCTTGGTCTTGCAAGATTTTTAATAAAAAACTTTCCAGACTTACCTATTCACGCTAGTACGCAAATGTCTATTCATAATTTAGAAGGAGTTTTAAAATTACAAAATCTAGGTTTTAAAAGAGTGGTACTTGCTCGCGAATTACCAATAAACGAAATTCAGTACATATGCAAAAATACAAATATAGAAATTGAAACTTTTATTCATGGTGCTTTATGTATTTCATATTCTGGTCAATGTTTATTTTCTAGCATAATTGGTGGAAGATCTGGTAATAGAGGCAAATGTGCTGGTCCTTGTAGATTGCCTTATGAATTATTACTTCATAATGATAATTCAAATAAAGATACTCTTCTTGATAAAGGATACTTATTAAGTCCAAAGGATTTATGTAGCCTTAATTATTTGCCACAGCTTATTGAAGCAGGAGTAAAATGTTTTAAAATAGAAGGTAGACTAAAAAGTCCTGAATATGTGGCAATAGTTACTAAAATATATAGAAAATATATAGACAAAATATTGAATAAAGAAAATTATGTGGTGGAAGATTCGGATATGCAACAATTGTTGCAAATGTTTAATAGAGGTCGGTTTCTCAGATGGGCACCTATCAGATTTACCTAATAAAGACTTAATCTTTAAAGAAAGGCCTAATAATATTGGCTTGTATCTTGGAAATATTAGTAAATTTAATAGTGCAAAAGGTCACATTACTTTAACTTTAAATGAAGATTTAGCTATTGGTGATACAATTTATACAGAAAATGAAAGTGTGAAATATACTGTTTCTGAATTAATGCAAAAAACCTTAAATCTTTCAGAAGCTCAAAGTGGCATGAAGGTAACTATTGGAAGAATGAAAGGTAATATAGCTGTTGGAGATAAAGTATACAAATTAACTAGCAAAAATTTACTAAACTCTGCTAGACTTTCTTATACTAATTGTGAAAATAGGAAAATAAACATTAATGCAAATGTAATTGTAAAAAAAGGCACACCTATTAGTATGTCTATTAACTATAATAATAAACTTATCACTTCAACCACAAATGTTATTCCATCTCCTGCTCTCACACAACCTATTACAGCCGACAGAATTATAAAACAGATTTCTAAAACATCTAATACTCCTTTTAATTTTAAAACAATCAATGTTCAACTTGATGATGGTTTATTCATCCCTAATATTAGTGTTTTAAATGAATTAAGAAGAAATATTCTTGACAAGTTGCAAAATACTATAATATCTGAAAATGTTAGAACTTCTAGCTTAAATATTGATAATATTCAACAGCCATATGATATTGCTGAAAACCAAACATTAAAAAACAAAAAAATATCTGTTTTATTACGTAATATAAATCCTAAATTTGATTATACAAATTTAGATTTTAAAAATATTAATAATTTATACATTCCATTAAAAAGTTTTATTAGCAAAAACTTAAAGGAAACTTTATCTTACTTATCTGACAATATAAACACTTATATTTACTTACCTTCTGTCATAAAAAACAATTATAAAAATATAATAAAGAACTATTTAGAAGATATAATAAAAAAATATAAAATAAAAGGATTTGTTATTTCAAATTTATCTAATTTAAAGTTCCTTGAAAAATACACAGATGATTTTGAAATTGTTGGCAATTCATCTTTAAATATCTTTAATAATTTTTCAATAAAGGAATGTGTTGAATATGGTATAAACAGAGTAACTTTATCCCGAGAATTAAGTAAAGCAGAATTAGATGACATTCTTAAATACAGTCTTAATGTAGATACAGAATTAATTGTTTATGGCACTTTGCCTATAATGTCTTGCAATTATTGTTTTTTGGGCAAATCTAATATGTGCTACCCTGAATGTAAAGCACTATGTTCGGATAATAATTCATATTATTTAAAAGATCGATTAGGATTTAAATTTAGAATAATTCCAGATAAAATACAATCAATAACATCTATATTTAATAGCAAAATATTATCTATCCCGACTAAAACTTTAAATGTTTCATCTGTCAGAATAGATATTTTAGATGAAAATATATCAGAAATAAATAAAATTGTTGCAATTGTAAAAAGCGGTAAAACTTTAGAAGGAAAGAACTATACAACAGGAAGACTAGAAGAAGAAAAATAATGCCAAAGGGGACGGGGAATTTTGGCACATTTTAATCAAAAAGTGTGTCAAAATTCCCCGTCCCCTTTGGCACACCTATTGTGACACTGTCAATTTTATTAATAAATCTATATTGTCATCTTTTGCTGCTTTATTTCTACGTATTGCTCCGCATTTTTTACATTTGAATATTATTATATATCCTTTTTTTGAGTCTGGTTCTACTCTTATAGGTTCTAAAATCCCATGACATGTTTCTTCCCTATCGCCTGGGTTTATATCTACATGTTTAGAATGTAAACAATAATTGCAATGATTTCTGCAAGAATATCCTAGTGGTTTTATTTCCTTACCACAATTTTCACATATAAATTCTTCATCTATTTCAAAAAATTTTTTTTTCATTTTTCACCTACTCTATTTTTATTTTTAATATAGTGCGTGTTTATAATGATCTTTTAAACTCTATTGTTCAAAGATACTTCCACCAATAAATTCTCTTAACAATGAATTTCTAGGAACTAATTCATCAGGAATGTCCTCAAAATAATTTAAAAGATTATATAAATTTTTAGCTTCTGAAAATTCTTTTGATACATTAGTAATTTCTTTTAATAGTGGATGTGCATGTTTTTTTAACACGCATAATTCGTAAATCAAAGATGTATTAAACATACTATCTGCTTCCTCTTGAAAAGGATAAATATACTTTTCTTCCCCTTTATTTACTGAAAGCCATGTTTGCAAAGTATGTAATGCACTATAACTTCTAAATTGATAATCTCTTACAATTCTTCTTATAAGTCTTGTATCTGTTGTTGAAATTCTATTATAATAATCTATATTTAATACAGTTAGTGCACTTATATATATTTTATACTTTTGTTCTTTTGGAATTGACTCTGTCAACTTGTCATTTAAACAATGGATTCCTTCCATTACTAATACTTCGTCATCTGCTAATTTCATTTTTTCTCCATGATATTCTTTGTTCCCAGTTTTAAAGTTAAATGTTGGAACGTCAATTTCTTCTCCATTTAACAATTTAGTTAAATGTTCATTAAATAATTTCAAATCTATTGCCTCTATACATTCAAAATCATATGTCCCATCTGAATGTTTTGGATTATCTTTTCTTTCTACAAAGTAATTATCTACAGATATTGTAACTGGTTTCAAACCATTTAATCTTAATTGTATACCTAATCTTTTAGCAAATGTTGTCTTGCCTGAAGATGATGGTCCTGCTATTAATATTGCTTTTACATTTTTTCTTTCTATTATTTTATCTGCTATATCCGAAATTTTCTTTTCATGTAAAGCTTCAGCTAAAGATATGATATCTTGTGCTTTTCCTTCTGATATAGCTTTGTTTAGTTTATATACTGTACCTATTCCCAATGTTTTATGAATATCTTCATATTCGTCTAACGTATTTAATAATTTTTTAGTTTCGTGATAATCATCTAAAGCATTTGGTGAATTTTTAGATGGATATCTTAGTAAAAATCCATCATGATATTTTATAACTTCAAATTTTTTTATATATCCTGTACTTACTGGCATTACACCATAAAAATAGTTATAATATTCCTCACAAAAGTATAATGATACTTCATCTTTTTCTTTGTTTTCTAATTGTAATATTCCTCTTAATGTTTTCTCTTTTTCATAGAATTTAATTGCTTCTTCTTTTGTCATTTCTATCTTTTTTATTTCTAAATCTTTTTTTACAATATCATTCATTTTTTCACTTAATTTTTTTATAAATTCTTCTGTTATTTCCATATTTTCTATTTCACATAACATAGAATTAGATAATTGATAATTTACCGTTAACAAAGCTTTTGGATATAGTTCATATAATGCTTTTGCCATTATATATAATAATCCTCTTATATAAACTCTTCTACCATCTCTTGTTGTTGTGTCTATTAATTCCACTTTATCTTCTGTCTCAACTTCATAATTTAAACTTTTTACCTCATTGTTACATTTACATGCAATAATATTATTCTCACTATTTTTAATTTCTTCCTTAAAAATATCTATTACTTTTTGTCTATTTTCTATCTCTAAATTTTTTTGACTTTTATATACTATTTTCATATCAACTCATTCCTTTCAGCATATTATATATCATATTTTTATTATATTATCAATATTACTTTATATTACAATTTAAATAAATATGGCTGGAGCACTGCTCCAGCTATATTTTCCATTTGCAACAGGGCAATTTGCCTCTGTCGCAATCATCATTTCCTCTCTTCTCTTCTCTGCATACAGGATAATCCTTGCAGGGATGCTTTGTCCATCTTTGCTTCCTTTTTTGAGGAAGTCCATAAGTGTCATCTCTATATGCCGGTCTTTTTTTCTTGGACTTCTTGGACATAATTCTACTCCTTATTTGTTTTTTTGCAATTCATTGATTACAAGCAATAAATATTATATCATAAATTTCATTTTTTGTAAAATTTTTTTTATTTCATCTTTTCTTTTATCTTTACTAGTGTATTTAAAGCATCAATTGGAGTTAAATTATTCAAATCTACTTTGTCTAATTCATGTGCTATTTCAGCCAATTTGTAGTTATACATATCTAATTGTCCTGCAGCTACTTTTTTATTCTCTTTTTCTTCTTTTTGATTGCCTAGTATACTCTTTCTTTCTAACGTTTTTAGTATTTCATTAGACCTTTTAGTAACTACTTGTGGAACTCCTGCAAGTTTTGCAACATGAACTCCATAACTTTCATCTGTTCCTCCTGATACTATTTTTCTCAAAAATATAATATCTTCTCCTCTTTCTTTTACTGCGATAGAATAGTTTTTTACTCCTTGTATTTTTTCCTCCAACCCTATTAGTTCATGGTAATGTGTGGCAAATAATGTTTTGGCTCCACATTTTTCTTTGTCTGACATATATTCAGCCACTGCCCATGCAATAGATAATCCATCATAAGTTGAAGTTCCTCTACCTATCTCATCTAATATAACTAAGCTGTTTGGTGTTGCTTCTTTAAGTATTGTTGCAACCTCCATCATTTCTACCATAAATGTACTTTGTCCCATGCTTAAATCATCTGATGCTCCTATTCTTGTAAAAATTTTATCTACTACTCCTAATCTTGCAGAAGTTGCTGGAACAAAACTTCCACATTGTGCCATTAATGATATTAATGCAACTTGCCTCATATATGTAGATTTTCCAGCCATATTTGGACCTGTTATTATAGAAAATCTATTATCTTCCTTATCTAAATATGTATCATTATCTACAAATGCACCACTTGGAAGTATTTTTTCTATAACAGGATGTCTTCCACCTTTTATATCTATTATTCCACTATTATCTACTATGGGCATACAATAATTCATATCTTCTGCTACAGTTGCAAAAGAGTTTAAAACATCAAGTGTTGATATTATATCTGCTGTTTTTTGTATTCTTATTATTTGTTTTTCTATTTTTTCTCTTATATCACAAAATGCATTATATTCTAAATTTATTACCTTTTCTTCTGCTCCAAGTAATTCATTCTCTAATTTTTTTAGTTCCTCTGTAACATATCTTTCTCCGTTTGTCAAAGTTTGTTTTCTTATATATCTATCTGGCACTAAAGAAATGTTAGATTTTGTTACTTCTATATAATAACCAAATACTTTGTTAAAACCTACTTTTAGTCCTTTTATTCCTGTTTTTTCTCTTTCATCTGCTTCTAATTGAATAAGCCAATTTTTTCCATCTGTAGTAGCAATTTTCAATTTATCTATTTCTTCATCATAACCTTTTTTTATTAATCCACCTTCTTTTACGCTAATTGGTGGTTCTTCTACAATTGCATTATCAATTATTGTATATATATCTTCTAATGTATCCAATTCCTCATATAATTCTTTTAATAAGGTACTATCTGCACTTACCATTATTCTTTTTAATTCTGGTAATTGTTTTATTGAATTTTTTAAAGATATTAAATCTCTACCATTTGCATTTCCATAAGAAATTTTTCCCACTAGTCTTTCAATATCATATACTTTTTTTAGTAAATCTGTTATATCTCCTCTTAATATTAATTTTTCTTTTAGCTCTTTTACTGCATTTAATCTTTTATTTATTCTCTCCACATCTAAAAGTGGATCATTTAACCATCTTCTTAATCTTCTTCCTCCCATAGATGTAGATGTTTTATCCAATACCCACAATAATGTACCCTTTTTAGACTTATCTCTTAATTTTTCTGTTAATTCTAAGTTTCTTCTAGCATTTATATCTAAACACATATATTTTGTATTATTATATAAAGTTATTTTATTAATATGGTCTAAACTTGTTTTTTGTGTTTCTAAAATATAAGTTAGTAATCCATTTATAGCACAAATGCAAAGTGTTTTATCATTAATGTCTTTTATTTCATTTCCATCCTCATTTACAATATTATATTTATTTAATAATTCTTCTGAATTATTAGAAAATTTTTCTTCCTCTTGTTTTGATATGTATATTTGAAATCTTTCTCTTATTTTTGCAATCTCCTCTGTTGTTGCGTACATTAAGTCATTAACTACAATTTCTGCTGGAGAATATCTAGATATTTCATCTAAAGCCATAGAAAAATTATTTGTTTCTTTTATTTGTGTTGCTTTAAAATCACCTGTTGAAACATCACATATACTAATTCCAAAGTATATACCATTTTTATATATTGCCATTATATAGTTATTTTTCTTTTCATCTAACAAATTACTTTCGATTACAGTCCCTGGTGTTACTACTCTTATAACCTCTCTTTTTACTATTCCCTTTGCTAATTTAGGATCTTCCATTTGTTCACAAATTGCAACTTTATATCCTTTGCCTATTAAACGTGCAATATATGTTTCTGCTGCATGAAATGGGACCCCACACATTGGTGCTCTTTCTTCTTGACCACATTCTTTACCTGTAAGTGTTAATTCCAACTCTCTAGATGCTAGAATTGCATCATCAAAGAACATTTCATAGAAATCCCCTAATCTATAAAATAAAATACAATCTTTATATTCTTCTTTCGTCTTTAGATAATGTTGCATCATTGGCGAATATTCTGCCATTTTCTTTTCCTCCATTTCGCTCTTCATTTAACTGTCTAGTCGTTTACTTCTCCCTTCAAATACCACATATGTTCTGATACTATTTTTAAATTTATTATTTGTCCTATTAAATTATCGTTTCCTTTAAATATTACTACTTTATTAGAATCTGTTCTACCTGTTAACATATCTTCATTGTTTTTGCTTTTTCCCTCTACTAATACTTTTTGTATTGTATTAATATATTTCTTATTTTTCTCTTCAATCTGCTCTTCTACTAATTTTTTTAATTTTTCAAATCTTATATGTTTTTGTTCCTCTGGGACTTGGTTTTGCATTCTATCTGCTGGTGTTCCAACCCTTCTTGAATATATAAACATATATACTTGTTCAAAATTCACTTTCTTGACTACATCTAATGTATCTTCAAAATCTTCGTCTGTTTCTCCGGGGAAACCTACTATTATATCTGTTGATAGAGTTAAATTTGGTATTTCTTTTTTCATCTTTTCTACTAATTCCAGATATTGCTGTTTTGTATATTTTCTATTCATCTCTTTTAATACTCTACTATTTCCAGATTGTAATGGCAAATGTATTAACTTACATACTTTGTCACATTTTTTTATTGCATCTATAACATCTTCTGTGAAATCTTTTGGATGAGGAGAAATAAACCTAATTCTTTCTATTCCTTTTATTTCATTAACAGCATAAAGTAATTTAGCAAAAGATGTAATTTTTTCATTTTCATTTTCTAATACTTCATTTCTCATATAAGAATTAACATTTTGTCCTAGCAAAGTTATTTCTTTATATCCCTTGTCTGCTAATTCTCTTACTTCATTAATTATATCTTCCGGTTTTCTACTTCTTTCTCTACCTCTAACATATGGTACAATACAGTAACTGCAAAAGTTATTGCATCCGTACATAATTGTAACTGATGCTTTTATATTATCATTTCTTTTTATTGGTAATCCCTCTATTATTTCCCCATCTATATCTATAATATCTTCTATTCTTTTTTTGTTTAAAATTACATTGTATAAATCTTGTGGAAATTTGTGTAATGTATGTGTTCCAAATACTATATCAAAAAATGGATAACTTTTTTGTAATTTATCTACAATGTGTTTTTCCTGCATCATACATCCACCAATAGCAATTATAGTTCCTCTTTTTTCCTTTATTTTTTTTGCCTCACCCAATTTTCCAAATAGTTTGTCTTCAGCATTTTCTCTTACACAGCAGGTGTTAAATACTATTAAATCTGCTTCTTCAATATTTTCTGTATTTGTATAACCCATTTTTTCTATCATTCCAGAAAGTTTCTCCGAATCATTTTCGTTCAACTGGCATCCCATAGTTAAAATAATATATTTTGGATTTTTATCTAAATTTATTTTATTTATTTCTTCTATATATTCTTTTTGATTTTCTCTATTAATTACTTCCATTTTTTCTTGTTCCTTTCATAATTCAAACAATATTCTACACTAAATCACATTATTTTTCAAGAATATAAATTAAAACGTTCCTTAAGGAACGTTTTAATTTATTGTAATCCATATTTCTTTTTAAATTTGTCTGCTCTACCACCAGTTGTTTCTCTTTTTAAGTTTCCTGTCCAGTATGGATGGCATTTTGAACATATATCAACCTTCATATCTGATTTTGTTGAATTTGTTTTCATCACATTTCCACATGCACATGTTATTGTTGTCTCTTCATATTTTGGATGTAATCCTTCTTTCATTTTGTCTTCACCTCTCCCTTACTTTTTTAAAAACACTATTAAATATTTTAACACATAGTTTATTTTTTTTCAAGTGTTATATTATTATTTATCTGTTTCATTATTAATTTGTTGCATATATTGTGCTGAAGATAATAATTCTCTTTCTAAAGAAGATTTATTTACTAATTTAGTTATTATATTGAATATACATGCTATTATCAATACAAAGAATAGAATTTTTTTCCATATTTTTCCTAACATTTTTCTCTCCCTCACATAATTATACTTTATATTATACTATAAAATAAAAATTTGTCAATATATGTATGTGTGTAAATATTTTTTATTGGTTATAATATATATTAAATTTTATTGAAAGGATTTTGCTATGAATAAGAAAATATATATTATTTTATTGCTATTATTTTTATCTTTATTTTTTCTTGTGGGTTGTCAAAATAGTAATACTGAAAACAATTACAGTACTAATAGAACTACTTATGAAACTCAACCAGAGCCTGTAGAAGAGGAATTGTATACTTTTTCCACTCCTATAAAATCTGAAGATCCTAATAGACTTACAAATTTAAAAATAACTTCTTCAAAAATAAATGGCACGATTGTTAAAGCAAAAAAAGAATTTTCTTTTTATGGTGTTATTGGTCAACCTAGTAGTAAAGATGGCTATAAAGAAGCTGATGCTTACGGAAAAAATAATGAAATAATTAAAGTAATTGGTGGTGGTAATTGCCAAATAAGTACTACTATATATAATGCTGTTCTTGGTGTTAAAGGATTAGAAGTAACTGAAAGGCACGAACATGATATGCCTGTTGCATATATTGAAGATGGAAAAGATTCTACTGTTTCTTATGGCACCCTAGATTTAAAGTTTAAAAATAATAATGATTTTGATATTAAATTATATTGCGAAGTTAAAGACAATAAAGTAACGGTAAAAATTTTTAAAGTTCTATAGAATAAAAAAGATACTTTCGAATATTATGTTTTAGGAGGTATCTTTTATGTTTTTTAAAAAATTACTATCTTTAGTTTTTATTTTTTCTTTATTTTCTTTTAATGTTTTTGCATATGGTGATTCTATCTTTGTGTGGAATAATAATTTAGAAACTTTAGAAACAAATTCAAATATTTCCGCTAAATTAGATTCTAATAACTTACAATTAGAATCAGAAAGTGGCATTTTAATAGAACAACATTCTGGACAAATTTTATTTGAACACAATTCTCATGAAAAATTAAGACCAGCTAGTGTTACCAAGGTAATGAGCATATTGTTGATAATGGAGGCTATAGATTCTGGCACTTTGTCTTATACTGACAAAATACCTTGTACTGAAGCAGCTGCTGCCATGGGTGGTTCTCAAATTTGGTTGGATGTCAGAGAAGAACTTACTGTTGACGAAATGCTAAAAGCCATTTGCGTTGTTTCTGCTAATGATTGTACAGTTGCTATGGCTGAATATTTATGTGGCTCTCAAGAAGCCTTTGTTGAAAAGATGAATACTAAAGCTCAAGAATTAGGAATGAAAGATACCTCTTTTAAAAATTGTCATGGATTAGATGAGGATGGACATTTAACCTCTGCATATGATATAGCATTAATGTCTAGAGAACTTTTAAATAAACATCCTAGCATAACTAAATATACTACTATTTGGATGGATACTTTAAGAGACGGAAAATCACAACTTGTAAATACTAATAAATTAATAAGAAATTATAGAGGAATGACCGGTTTAAAAACTGGTTCTACCTCTCTTGCTTTATATAATTTATCTGCAAGTGCCACTAGAGCTGGTTTATCTTTAATTGCAGTAATCATGAAAGGTCCTACTGGTGCAATAAGATTTTCCGAAGCCCAAAAACTTTTGGATTATGGCTTTAGCAATTATCAATATAAAGAATTAGCTGGAAAATACGAATGTTTAAAAAATGTAACTGTTCAGAAAGGTACAGAAGACAATTTAAACATATTATTTGATGAGGATGCTGGAGTTATAATAAAAAAAGGCGAAAACAAAAATATAGAACAAATCATATCTGTTCCAGATACCTTAATAGCACCAATTACTAAAGGTCAGAAAGTTGGTGAAGTTTCATATTGTTTAGATGGTGAAAGAATTACAACTATAAATATAATTGCAGAAAAAGAAATAAAAAAAATTAGTCTAATAAACTTTTCTAGTAAATTGTATAAAAGTTGGTTTTGCCTTTTGAGGGAAACAAAATAAAAACTATTTTAAAATTGTAGTATTCTTTTAATCTTTTGGGCAATAATAATTAATAAATAATTTTTGGAGGTTTTTATGGATAACCAAAATTTAAATATTCTAGATGAAATTAACAAAGGTGCTACAATGGGTATGGATGCTATTTCTTTTATATCTCAGAAGGTTAATGATACTAAATTTAAAGATGTTTTAAAAACAGAGTATAATAAATATAAGGATATATCTACCAGAGTAAATAATTTGTACAATAAGTTTACTACCAGCAAAGAACCGCATGAGACTAATAACATGAATAAAATGATGACTTGGTATGGTATACAAATGCGAACAATAACTGATGATACTACTTCAAAACTATCTGAATTATTAATGCAAGGTACAAATATGGGAATTATAGAAGGTAGACGTTTAATTAATCAAAATAATAATATTTCTCCTGATGTTAAACATATTTTAAATGATTTCGTTGTTATGCAAGAGGATAGTGTTGAAACATTAAAAAAGTATCTTTAATACCAAGGGTTGTCCCCAATTGAGCCAAATGGACAATTGGGGACTGTCCCTAATTGTGATTTAAAATAATGAGTACATTATAAATAATGTTGCTGCAAGAGATGATACCAGTGATACAACTGTTATTTGAGTATTTATTGATGGTCCTGCTGTGTCTTTAAATGGATCTCCTATTGTGTCTCCTATTACAGCAGCTTTATGTGCCTCTGAACCTTTACCTCCAAAGTTTCCTGCTTCAATATATTTTTTAGCATTATCCCATAGTCCTCCACTATTACTCATCAACATTGCAAGTAATAATCCTGATAATATATTTCCTGCTAAGAATCCTCCGATTGCTTGGACTCCTCCTATAAATCCAACTACTAGAGTAGCTATTATTGCAATTAGTCCTGCTGGTATTAATTCTTTTATTGCTCCTATTGTTGCTAAATTTATGCATTTTTCATACTCAGGAGGTACATTTCCTTCTTTTACTCCTTTTATTTCTTTAAACTGTCTATGTATCTCTGTTACTAATTTTTGAGAATTTTTACTTACTCCAAATATTAATATAGCTGAAAATACTGCCGGAATGGCTACACCTACTAATGCTCCAAAAAATACCGATGGATTCATCAAATCAAATGTAATTTCTAGTCCTGTAGAATTTGATACGATTTCAGCAAATGCTGCCAATAGTGCAATAACAGTAAGTCCAGCTGCTCCTATAGCGAATCCTTTTGTTATTGCTTTTGTTGTATTTCCTGCTGAATCTAATTCATCTGCTCTTTGTATTACTTCGTCTCCTAAATCTCCCATTTCTGCTAGTCCTCTCGCATTATCTACAATTGGTCCATATGCATCATTTGAAACTATCATACCAACAATTGATAACATTCCAATTGCTGACATTGAAATTCCAAGCATTTCATATCCTGGTCCTATAGGCTCACATAACTTATATGAAATTAGTGCAGCTAACCCAATTCCAACTAATGCTGGTAAACTACTTATTAGTCCATATGAAAAACCAGATAAAATCGTAAATGCTGGACCTTTTTGTGAACTTTTTGCGACACTTATGACAGGCTTTTTATCATCTCCTGTAAAGTAATTGCTTGTTATTCCTATTACAACACCTATAATCATTCCTATTATAGCTGCTCCCCAAATTCTAATATTAAAATTGCAAAAATGTGTTGCTAAATATGTTAAACCTGTAAATATTAGGCATGTTAAATATGTTCCATTGTTTAATGCTCTTCCTGGACTTCCTTTTTTTCCTATATGTGAACAAAGTACACCTATTATTGATGCCAAAAGCCCTATAGCACAAAAACAGAACATCATATTAATTTCACCAAGTGGTAGTGCAATAACTAATGTTGCTGCAATTGCTGCAATGTTAGAATCAAATAAATCTGCTCCCATTCCTGCTACATCTCCAACATTGTCACCAACATTATCTGCTATAACTGCTGGATTTCGTGGATCATCCTCGGGTATTCCTAATTCTACTTTTCCAGTTAAATCTGCTGCCATATCAGCTGTTTTTGTGAAAATTCCTCCTCCGGCTTTTGCAAATAATGCTAATAAACTTGCTCCAAAGCTAAAAGCTAACAGTATATTTGGATTATTGGTTATTAAATACAACGCTGCAGCACCTGCTAAAGAAGTTCCAACAACAGCCATTCCCATAACTGCTCCTCCTCTGAAGCCTGCCATAAAGGATTTAGATAAACTTTCTTTTGCTAAAACTGCTGTTTTTACATTTGCAATAGTTGCAATGCTAATTCCAATAATACCGGCAAATCCTGAAAAAGTCGAACCAAGTATAAACGCCATAACCATTCCTATGTTGGTTAAAATATTTTCTGTTTTCCATATTGGTTCAGGGAAAAATAGCAAAATTATAACTGCCAAAATACCCATAACAATAGCAAGTATTTTATATTCTTTTTTTAAAAATGTAAAAGAACCATCTCTAATTAGTTTTCCCACTTTTTCTATCTTTTCATTTTTAGCTGGCAATTTTGTTACCCATCTGTAAAAATATATTGCCACTATAAAAGATAATAGAGATACGAAGATTGAAACAATTGCCCAATCAATTTCCATAAAAATTCCTCCTTTTCTTTTGTTACATTAATATTATATTTTAAACAATTAATGCCATAAATTAATATAAAACCTATATATAGTTTCATTATCACCTATATATCTTTTAATATTTTTATACATTTATTCTTCATGTTTTTTATTTGTTTTAAAGATGTCTTTATATCCTATTGCAACTATTGCTACTATCAACATTGCAAATGATAGTGCTTTCCATAGACTACTATTTAGTAATATGATTGCAAACATGCCTAATGTTGCACTTAAACCATATAATATTAAAACTGCTTGTTTCTGAGTATATCCCTTTGCCATAAGTCTATGGTGTAAATGGCCTTTGTCTGGCTTGAATACTGCTTTTAAAGACTTTCCTTTAATTATTCTTCTAAAAATTGCAAATATTGTGTCAAATATAGGTAAGCCTAGTACTATTAATGGTGCTACTAATACTAATACTGTATATGTTTTAGCTACTCCTAAAATTGATATAACAGCTAAACTAAACCCCAGAAAATTTGAGCCAACATCTCCAACAAACGTTTTCGCTGGATTAAAATTAAATGGCAAAAAGCCAACTATACCACCAGCTAATGCTGTTATTAAAATAATAGAAAATATTGTTGAACCATTTGTTGCAAATATTATTAATAATGATATACAAGAAATAAGAGAAATTCCAGAAGATAATCCATCTAGACCATCTATTAAATTAATTGCATTAGTAATTCCTACAATCCAACCTATTGTAAGTATATATGAAAACACATTACTTAGTGTTATATTTTTTTCTAAAAACGGAATTGCTATAATATCTATTTTTATACCACATATTACTACTATTACAGCAGCTAATACTTGTGCAAGTAATTTTACCAATGCTGGGACATTTTTAACATCATCTATAAAACATGTTATTCCTAATACTAATATTCCTATAAAAAAACCTAATAATTTAATCCCATATTGGTCAGCGCCCTTCAAGTTTATAGTTTTTTCTATATTTAATATAATTAATAAGTATATTACAGAAACTAAAAATCCTGATATTATTGCTAATCCGCCTAATCTTGGTATTGGCGTTTTGTGTACTTTTCTTGTATTTGGAACATCTATTGCTCCTACCTTATGTGCAAGTCTCATTGTATATGGTGTTATAACAAAACTTGTTATAAAAGCTAGCAAAAATGCTATTGTTATATCTCCCCACATTTTTATCGCCCCTATTCCATATTTTTCTTCATTTTATATTACATTATTCTATTTGTCAACAAAATAGTTTTTTGCTAGTTAGTTTACTTAGCCTATTTTTCGTATATTTTTTTATACATTTTATAGTCTCTTAATATCTTCCTTACATAGTTATTTGTTTCTTTAAATGGAATATTTTCTATGTCGGAACCATCAGCCTTTATAATGCCTTTTTTTACCCAGTCTGTTACATTTCCTATTCCCGCATTATATGCTGCTAAAGTCATATTAAGATTATTGTCATATCTTTCTAAAAGTTCAGATAAATATTTTGCTCCTAATTTAATATTAATCTCTGGATTGTATAATTCTTCTTTTGAATTTATTTTTTCGTCAATATTGTTTGAAACCTCTAATGCTGTGTTTTCCATAAGTTGCATTAATCCTATGGCATTGCTAGATGAAGTGGCATCTACTTTAAAATTACTTTCTGTTTTTATAACAGCAAAAACAAGCAACGGGTCCAAATTATAATCTGTAGCATATTTATAAACATATTCCGAATAATCTTTTACATATATTTTTTTCAAAATTATATCTTGTATATTAATCAGTTTTAAAAAAATTATTAGTGCTAAAAATATAAATAAATATATAAAACTTTTTCTCACTATTTTTTCCTTCTGTGGTTCATTCATAAATATCAAAATCTCCTATCGTTCCAGTCTTATTTTTGTTTTCTTTAACATTGTTAATAACTTGCAACGGTGTTTGCCAATTTTTATGATATTTATCTTGTAATATCAAATATTTAACATCTTTTGAACTTTCTATCTCTGCTATTATCTTTTCTTCCCCATCTTTTCCTAGATTACCTTTTAATAATAAATCATAATTTTTATTATATTTATCAATTGGTATCATATATAAAGCTGCAGAAGCATCTAATATTTTTACATCATCTTTTGATGTTAATATAAAAGTATCCACTTTTTCTATATTCTCTTCTAATTTTTCGTCTACTATAATATACTGATAGTGTGCTAAATCAGAATAGTTTTGCTTATTAACTAGGTAAGTTCCTGAATTGATAATAACATATGCTAACAAAGAAACATATATTGTAGCTTTCACATAATAAAAACAAAATCTATACATTTTGTTTTCTATTATATTTGTTATCTTACTTGATAATAAATACGACATAAGTACTATTGTCGGTATTGCTCCTATATAAAAATGTATTTTGTCTGAAATTGGAAATGCAACTACAAACATAGCTAAGCCATATATTAATAAAAAATATAGTGCCTTATCTTTATCTCTTTTTATTATAATTTTATATATTACTATACAAAAAGTTATTGGAACCAATAATGCGAATAATCCCGTTATATCTAATTTTAATAACTTTTTATATGGTATATAGTTACTAAATTCTGATACTCCTTTGATAGAATAATTAACAAAATCATTAAAGCAATTATTATAGATTAAATATATTATCATAAGACCTATTAATATTAGAATTGGCATTAGCCTAAATAAAAAGCTTTTCAAATATTCTTTTAAATCTTGTTTATTTTTTATGAAAAATAGTTTATTTGCTAACATAGCAATAATCACCAGTATTCCTGTGTTTTGCTTCAGCAATATAGCAATTCCCGCCATAATTCCTAAAAGTATATCTTGCTTAATATTGGCTTTTATTATATTTTTGTCTCTTTTATAAAATTTAATCTCATTATATATTATTAGTAATACTATTAGTAAAGTAGCAAAGTTATAATCTAAGCAATAATATTCTAACATCAGTAAGGTTATTATACCAGTAATAAGAACTGCTAATTCTTTTTTAAAATCCAATATTTTTAATATTTTATAAACCAATAACATTATTGTTGCGCACAAAAATCCTGCTAGAATTCTGGTTATTATTATTTCATTAAATGTATATTTTAATATGATCCCAGAAATAATTGGTAATAGTGGCATCTGTAACATGTTAAAGTCTTTATATGGTATTAATCCATCTGCAATATTTCTAGCGAAATTGTAATTCCATATTTCATCTAAATTATTTATTGGCTTAGCTAAAATACTAAAAAATATTATTATAAATGCTATTATAAACAATATCAATTCATCTTTTTTCTTCATTTTTAATCTCATTACTTTCTCTTTAATCTATTTGGCTTCATACCAATTCTTTGCTTCTGATATTTCTACTTTTAGAGGTATACTTAATTTAGCTGCATTTTCCATACTTTCTTGTAGTATTTGCTTTACTTGTTCCTTTTGTTCTTTTTTACATTCTATTATTAATTCATCATGTACTTGCAAAATCAATTTTGCATCTGCTTTTGTTTGCTTTAATTTATCATCTAAATTTATCATTGCTATTTTCATAATATCTGCTGCTGTTCCTTGTATAGGAGTATTCATTGCAGCTCTTGCCCCAAACTGTCTTACCATGTAATTATTTGAAGATAATTCTGGAATTTGTCTTCTCCTATGGAATAAAGTCTCAACATATCCCTTTTCTTTTGCCTCTTCAACTATATTTTCCATAAAATTTTTAATTCCTATATATTTTTCTTTGTATTGTTCTATATATTGTTTTGCTTTTTTCCTGCCTATTCCTAATTGTTCTGCTAATCCAAAGTCACTTATTCCATATACTATTCCAAAGTTTACCGCCTTTGCAGCACTCCTTTGTTCTTTTGTAACCTCTTCCATAGGTACTCCAAATACTTGCGAGGCTACTTGTCTGTGTATATCTTCGTCATTTTTAAATGCATTTATCATATTTTCGTCTTGCGATATATGAGCTAATACTCTCAATTCTATTTGTGAATAATCAGCATCTATATATATATATCCCTCTTCTGGTTTAAATGCTTTTCTTAATTGTTTTCCCAATTCTATTCTAGTTGGAATATTTTGTAAATTTGGTTCTGTACTGCTTATTCTCCCTGTTGCTGTTATTGTTTGGTGAAAGTATGAGTGTATTCTTTTTGTTTTTTTATTTACATATGGAAGTAATCCCTCTACATAAGTTGAATTTAGTTTAACTAATGTTCTATATTCTAGTATTTGTTCTATAACTGGATGTTCTCCTTTTAATTTTTCAAGGACATCAACATCTGTTGAATATCCACTTTTTGTCTTTTTATATACAGGAAGCTTTAGGTCTTCGAACAGTACTTTTCCTAATTGCTGAGTTGAATTTATATTAAATTCTTGTCCACACATTTCATATATTTTATTTTTTAATTCTTCTATACTTTGTTTTATTTTATTTCCAAATTCAACTAATTCTTGCTTATCTAAATGAATTCCATTATATTGCATTTTACCTAATACCTTAATTAATGGCATTTCTATATTATTAAATAATTCCCAAGAATTTATTTCTTTCAATTTTTCTGATGTTATATCTATTAATTTTTTTAATAAATGTGTTTTCACCGCATTTTTGTATTTTTCTATATCTGTTTGTTCATTTGTTTCAAATAAAGTTATTTGTTGATTCTTCTTTTCATCTACACCCATTTTTTCTAAATAATCATTTACATCTATATTCAAATATTGATTTGCCAATGTAGTTATATCATATTTTGAATTGGTTGGATTTATTAAATATGCTGCTACTTCTAAATCATATTTTATATTCTTAAAGTCAATGTTATTTTGTTTTAATATTACGTAGTCTTCTATTTGATTGTGTCCATATTTTTCTATCTTCTCATCCTCAAATATTTCTTTCAATTCTTTTGCATTTGCTTTTAAATGATATACAATATTTTTTTCTTCATTATATATACTTATACTTGTTATTTCTTTTTTTATTATGTTTTCATCATTTTCGCATTGTCTTTTGCCTAGAATATATATTATTTTATTTTTATTTTTTGCATATTCTATTATTGTAGAAATGTCTGTTTCTTGTATATCAATTACTGTTTCTAACTCTTTGTCTGTTTCTGCACTTTTTAGTCCAAATCTTTCTATGAATCTATTGAATCTTAAATTTTTAAAAATTTCTAAAACTTTTTCATTATCCCACCCAACAATTTTGTATTCTTCTAAGTTCTCTTCTATGGGTACTTGTATATTAATAGTACCCAACTCTTTAGATAAATATGCCATTTCTTTGTTTTGCTTTATCTTTTCTCTTGTTTTTCCTTTTAGTTCATCAGTTCCATTGTCGACTTCTTTATATAGATTTTCTATCGAGCCATATTTTTTTACAAGGTCTAATGCTGTTTTTTCGCCTATTCCCGGAACTCCAGGAATGTTGTCCGAGCTATCTCCCATTAACCCTTTAACTTCTATTAATTGTTTTGGTATTACTCCATATTTTTCTATAATGGCTTGCTCATCAAAATTTTCTGTCTCTGTTTTTCCTACTTTAGTATGTGGAATTCTTATTACTATATTTTTTGTGGCAAGCTGAAAAGTATCTCTATCGCCTGATAATATTGTCACATGCAATCCTTGTTTTTCTCCAAACTTTGAGAGAGTACCCAAAATATCATCCGCTTCATATCCTTCTTTTTCTATTATTGTTATATTCATCGCTTTAAGAATGTCCTTTATTATTGGCATTTGCTCTGCAAGTTCATTTGGCATGCCTTTTCTTGTGGCTTTATATCCATCATACAGTTTATGTCTTGCTGTTGGAGCTTTTAAATCAAATGCAACTACCATATATTCTGGATTTAAGTCATCAATTATTTTAAACATTATTGATAGAAAACCATACACTGCATTTGTATATTTTCCGTCTGGAGTTGTAAGCATTTTTGAACCCATTATTCCATAAAACGCTCTGTTCATAATACTATTTCCATCAATTAAAACTAATTCTCTCAAAATTCAACCTCCTAATTTATTTTAAACAATTTTTTTAATACATAGTTTTATTTTCAGTTTTATTTTTATAATTATCAAAAGTTTTTATAGTTTCTTCTCTATCTATTTCAATAATTTTTAATAATTCTTTACTATCTTTTGGTGTTTTTTCCATTTCTAGATATTTATAAATGATGTTATCTCTAAATCCAATTTCGTCTGCATCTTCTTTTGTATTACCATAATATACTACTTTAATATTTGACCAAATAATAGCTGATAAACACATTGGGCAAGGATAACAATTAGTATAAATTTCGCAACCAGTTAAGTTAAACGTATTTAAGGTTTTACACGCAGCTCTAATTGCTACTATTTCTGCATGAGCAGTTGGATCATTTTTTAATACTACTTGATTATTCCCTTTTCCAACTATTACTCCATCTTTTACAATAACAGCGCCAAAAGGCCCTCCATGATTTGTTAAAATGTTTTGTTGGGCTAATTCATTCGCTATTTTCATATATTTATTCATAATTACTTAGTCTCCTTTATATTTAAATTTTCAATCTATAATCATAGCTATTTTATCATATATTAAAAGAAAAGAATAGTTCTTTATGACTATTCTTTAAAAAAATTAATTTTCTATTTATTATTTTTATTTCTTTCTAATTCATATATCACATCAACTTTATCACAAACATTTTGTGAATGAGTTACAATACATAATAATTCCTTGCAAAGTATTGAAAACTGATTTTTCTTATACAATAAAAAGATAGTTCTTCACATTAAAAAAGTTTTTTTTCAGTTCTGCTTTCCACACATTATTCACCACCAATTTTTAGTAAAGGGTACGAACTCATATCGCACCCTTTATATATTTTAGAATACTTTCATTAGTAGTTAGTTTTTAAAGTATACTTAATTCATCTAACTATAATACTTTATATCATATTAATTAATCTTTGTAAATAGTAAAATGGCAGTTATTTCCACTTTTTATTGACAAAATTCGACTTAAAATTCTTTACTTATTTTTTTAGATATAGCACTCTTCTTGCATTTTTTCTCCCATTTCAGAAGTAGCAAAAAAGAAAGCTAACTTATTTCTAAATTAACTTTCTTAACTGCTTGTTCTTCAAAGTACTTTTCTGTTAAGACTGAACCACCATTTTTTAGTCTATCATCATCCATTACCCAACCTTTTATTGTATAATCTTTTACAATTTGATTTGCCCATTTTCTAAATTGTACCGCTCTTTCATTATCAACTTTAAAGCCAATTGCAATTATCATTTGAAGATTATAATGTGCAACGTTTCTTGAAACCTCTCTGTTACCTTCTTTTTGAACTATTAGGAATTTCCTAATAGTTGAATCTTCCTCTAGCTCATTATCTTTATAAATATTTTTGATATGCTCATTTATAGTTGCAATATTAACTCCATATACAGTTGCAAGCATTTTTTGAGTTAACCATATATTTTCATCTTCATATCTAACTTCTATAGAGTCTTTATCATCTCCTACTGCTGCTACATAAGTCAAATATTCTGCGGCACTAGAACGAATCGATATTTCATTTTTCTTTTATTGTTTATCATCATATCCCCCTTTCTGTAAAAAATTTTTTCATGCTCTATTTTCTTTTAGTTTCAAAATTATATATATCACTTAAGCAATTAATGCTAATACTAGATAGGAATACATTTTCCCTATATTTAACTAACGAAACCCTCTCTTTTATTTCTGTTTGTTCTATCTCAGTTCTATTCTTTTTGAACTGTTCGAATTTTTCGAATAACTGATTCTTCTGTTAGCTCTCCTGATTTAAATACTTCTTTTAAGTGATAATTTATCGTATTGACTTCTACATTAAATAATTTTGACATTGATTTTTGTGTTAACCAAAAATCTTCATCGTCATATAAAACTTCCACAGAAACATTATCATTATTTTTACTTTGATATAATATTAAATCCTTTAAATTTTCTATAGGATTCATTCTACTCCTCCTTTATTTTAAATTCTAAACTTCCGGTATGCCAGTCTTATAACTTGTAATTTATTTGTTAGGTTTAAACCCATACTTACTAATAATATAAAGATATATTAAGCTTATAATAGTTCCGACAAGTCCATATACTGCATCAACAATATCAGTTGTATTCAGTATTGGTAAAAATATTTCATATATAAAGTTAGATAATATTATAACCATTCCAACAATTATATTTGAATTATATTTTTTACCAAACAATTGTAACAAATAACCAATTAATACACATAGTAAAACACTCAATGTAAAATTAGTTATATGAGAATTTATAGTTTGATTTATTACAAAAATATCACTATTAAAAGTATTAATCCACCTTATTACAACTAATATAAAGCAAAGAATGAAAATACTCAACAATGATATTGAAGTTGATAATTTTGTTTCTAATTTTTTCATATATACCTCACATTCAAATTACTAGTTATCTTTCATTTTCTTTTTTCTCTTGTTTATCTAATGCCTCCAAGTAAAAATCCATTTTTGATATATATTCTGGTTTAAATTTTCCAATTTTAAGTTCAAATGCAACCAAACAGCATAGTGTTCTATTATAAAATAATAAATCAATATAAAAATCTTCGTTACCAACTTGTACTCTATATTCTTCTCCAACAAAGGAAAAATCCTTACCGATTTCTAAAATAAAATCTTTCATATTCTCTTTTCATGAAATCTTCTAATTCTATCTGTAATTTCATTTTTTAAACAATTTGTATTTTATAAAATACCACTAATTGTTATTATATCGCTTATCTCCCCACCAATTAGGTAATACTTCAGACAATTTAATAGTTCTTCTTGTTTCATAATCTGTCAAAATTTCGATGTCTTTATTATCTTTATTTAATTGCATTAAAAACTCTCTACATGCCCCACATGGCATTCCACCATTATGTGGTGGAATATCTCTAAATGCAATTAATCTTTTTATTTTAGTTTTTCCAGTATTCATATACATATTTAGAGCTGCAACTCGTTCAGCACACAAATTCATAACGCCACTTGCACTTTCGATGCAAAAACCTGTGAAAATTTCGCCATCTTCACTTTCCACTGCAGATACTACATGATGAGCAACAATAAAAGGAGATACATCTTCTCTATGATATTCTCTCTTAGCCTTATTATACATTTCTTCCCATTTATCCATCTCTAATCACTCCTCATATAAATTACTAGTTATACTTCATTGTTTTATTCAAATCTTTTGAATAATAATACATATCTGTACAATGCAAATCTCCATCCCATATTTCTTCATCATAATTATCTACAAAGTAATTTTTTATTGTTTTTTCATATTTATCAAATCCTTGCTTAACATAGAATGGAATATTGTTCTCTGTTGTTCCAACTAACATCTTTTTATATTTTTGTTTATAATTATCAGCTAAATATTTTAGCATTTTCTTTCCATAACCATTTCCTCTAAATTCTTTTTTGGTTGCTATATTTTTTAACTCTGCTGTATCTTCATCTATTTTTGTGACTACTGCAATACATGCTACATCATCTTTATATGTTAATACAAATAATTCTCCATTTTTTAAATAATTATTTATCATATCTTTACTTGGATCTGCTTCAAGTAATAAATCCATGTATTGTTCATTGTTATCTTTTTCTTTTTTTATATTTATACTTCTTTTTACAGGAAGAAATTCAAATCCATCTGGTAATTTAGGTTTGTTATTTGTGTGGGCTAAAAATATTTGTGCCTCTGGACTCTTCCTATTTAACTTTTGAAATTTGTGTACCCTGACATTACTCCTTAAAATAGTTGATATAACAACTTTTGGAGTCTATTTCAAGTCGCCAAAGCCACAGATTTTAGCCTATTTTCAAAATTCATCTTTTCCTTTATATTTAAAGGTTTGTCCGTTTTTGTGGCTATAATATATAACCTCCCTAAAACTAATCGACATTATATTAATAATAAATTCATTTCAAATTATATTACTCATTATTTAAAAAATTCATCACCAAATCTATAATAACTTCTTTTTCTTTTGGATTTGATTCTGCTATTAATAGTGTTAATGCTGTTAAAGTGTTATTATCAATCGTTTGCTCTCCATCTTTGTATAAAATACCATAAAAATTTAAAAAGTATATAAATAGTGTTGCTGCAATTCTCTTGTTACCATCTGTAAACACATGATTTTTTACTATTAAATATAAAAAATTTGCCCCTTTTTCTTCTATGCTTTTATAAATATCTTGTCCATCAAAACTTTGATAAATATTTCTTATAATTGACTCTAATCCTTTATCTCTTTCTACTGCAAATAATGAACTTTCTTCATTAAATCTTAACTTATTTATTACTTCTATACATTCTTTGTATTCAATTTTTCTTTCATCTATATTTCCATCTATTTTCTTTAATGTTTTATGGTCATAGTCATCTAACAAATCAAGTGCTCTTGAGTAATCTCCAATTACTTTTAATATTTCTTTTGCATCATTTCCTTCTAATTTTTCATCAATACGATTAGCAATATCTATTAATTTTATTGTTTTTTCTAAATATTCTAATCTTCTTTGATTTACTGCATAACCTTTAATTAAATATTCTTTCAAAATTTTATTTGCCCATTTTCTAAATATGACACCATTATTACTTTTAACTCTATAACCAACACTAATAATCATATCAAGATTATAATATTCTACCATATGAGTTTGTGTTTTGCCTTGAATTGCACCGTGTTCAGTGGTATTCTCAAATTTTGCGACAACCACTTCATTTTTTAATTCTTCTTTAAGTGCATTATTAATATGTTTTCTAATTGTCTTGTAATCCCTACCAAATAATTGTGCCATTTGTTCAGAATTAAGCCATACTGTTTCATCTTTTAAATTTACTTCTAATTTCACTCCTTGATTTTCAAATAAAATAATTTCATTTCCTTTTTTCAAACTATCACCTCCCTATTTTAAATATAGATTTCTGTATTTTATTATAAATTTTCTTTAATTATCGCCTAATTTCTTTTTATCCTTAATATTGTTTTTTGTTATAAAACTAACTTCACTTTTTTATTTTATACATTATTAAATTCATACCATTCTCTATAATTTGTAAGTTGTTATACTCCTATACCTTTTTCTTTTTGTTGGTTCTTTAATCTTCTCCAATTGTAACTTCCATATATGTCATTTATTAATAACAATATAGGACCTACTAAAACCGATATTAATTCTATTTGACCACTTATAATAGGAATTAACCATAATGTTATTATCACTAGATCATTTGCAATATAGCAAAATAGTGATAATTCACTTCTTCTTGCCTCAAAATAACTAGCTAGGACACTTGTTACAACTGACATTGTACTTATTACTAATAAATCTGTATTAAATGCTTTTAATATGAAGTAATAAATCCAAAATAACACTAATTGAGAAAGTAATGCTATAGTTATTTCTTTTTTTGATAGAGAACTTATAATAACTGTATCTTCTTCTTTATCTTGATGTCTTAACCAAGATATAATACCTATTATCATTATAGGAAATGTTAAAAATGCTGTAATAATTAATTCCCCATAATAGCCTTGATTATATGATACTATTCCATAAAAAAACACACTAACAAACCCTACAAAATAGCATTCTACTTTTCCTTTTGACATTAATAATGCTGTAATTAAATAAAGTGATGTATATAATGTATCAATTACAGTCCCATTAAAAATAATAGATGATATTATTGATGTTAATAATCCACATATTAAAAATGACTTTTCAAACTTATTCCAATCTTCAAAATATTTCTTTATCATATAAAATACCTCACCTACAACTTACTATTTTATGACTAGCTTTTATTTTTCTTTAAATCTTTTGAATAATAATACATATCTGTACATACTAAATCTCCATCTATGATTTCTTCATCATAATTATCTATAAAATAATTTTTAATTGTTTTCTCATATTTATCAAATCCCTGCTTAACATAGAAAGGAATATTATTCTCTGTTGTTCCTACCAACATTCTGTCATATTTTTGTTTATAATTACCACATAATGATTTTAAAAGTGTTTTTGCATAACCTTTATTTCTGTAATTTTCTTTTGTAACTATGTTCTTTAACTCTAATGTTTTTCTATCAATGTGCAAAATAACTGCAATAGAAATTAGCTCATCTTCTTTTTTTAATGCATATACATCAGAATCGTTCAAATACTTATGTATCATGTCTTTTGAAGGATCTGCCTCTAAAAGTAAGTCTATATAATCTTCTTTATTTTCTATTTTTTTAACCTGCATTCTAGGTTCTTTTGGTATCTCGTAACCATTGGTATTAGTGGTTTGTATAGGATTGCGGTTATAATATCTCATCTCCTCTGAAAAGACACATCCACAATATTTTTGCATGTATAATCCTAATTCTCTTGCTTTTGTTTGTCCTTCTCTAAACCCAATTCTAAAATCTCTATATAAAAATTGTAATCCATATTGTTTTGCTATTTGTTCGCCCATTTGTTTTAATTCTTCATGTTTTTGATATGGACTTACCAATAATGTTGTTGTAAAAGTATCATAGCCTTTTTCTTTTGCATATTTTGCTGTTTGTTCTAATCTAACTTTATAGCAATAATTACTACATCTATTTTTTAAATCTCCTATAACATTTTCACAAAACTTGTCTAAGCCATATTCTTCTTCGAATATGGCTTCTATTTCTATGCTTTTTGTATATTCTTTTAAACAGTCTCTTCTTGTTTTATACTCCATGTATGGGTGTATATTTGGATTATACCAATATATAGTTGGTTCTATTCCTTCTTCTCTTAAGCTGTCTATACAATATACGCTACATGGTGCACAACATGTATGCATTAATAATTTCATATTTTTTACCTCTAAACTACTCTATATTGATTTTTTTATCTATAATGTATTGCGGTCTGTTTTTGCTTTCGTCATATATTCTTCCTATATATTCTGAAATAACCCATATTGCTGTTAATTGGATTCCTGCTAATAATGTAATTGTAACCATTATTGATGTCCAGCCTTTTATGATTGGTAATTTTGCCATATATGCCACTATTCCATATATTAATAATAATATTGATATTAATATTAGAGTAACTCCCAAACCACCAAAAATCTTAAATGGTTTTGTTGAAAAACCTACTATACCATCTGAAGCAAGTTTTAGCATTTTCTTTAGAGTATATTTAGTTTTTCCTGCATATCTTTCTTTTCTTTCATACTCTAATGGAACTTGTTTAAATCCTACCCAACTAAATAATCCTCTTAAAAATTTGTTGTGTTCTGGTAATGAGTTTATTACATCTATAACTTTTCTATCTGCTAAGCGAAAATCGCCTGTATCTTTTGGTATGTCCACCTCTGATAGTCCATTTAATATTTTATAAAACATTTTTGCTGTAAAAAGCTTAAATGCTGTTTCTCCATCCCTCTTCTTTCTTTTAGCATATATTACTTCATTTCCCTGTTCCCATAGATTAATCATTTCTAATATAACTTCTGGTGGATCCTGCATGTCTGCATCCATTATTACAACAGCATCTCCTGTTGTTTCTTTAAGTCCTGCTGTTACAGCTGCTTGATGTCCAAAGTTTCTAGAAAAAGAAATTACTTTTACTTTTGAATTTTCTTTTGCTATTCCTTCCAATATTTCTAAAGTTTTATCTTTACTTCCATCATTTACAAATACAATTTCATAATCGTATCCACTTAAATTATTTAGAACTTCTACTGTTCTATTGTAACATTCATTTGCTACTTTTTCTTCAAAATACATTGGTATTACTACAGATATTTTACTCATTATACTTCACTCCTATATGTTTATATGCTGGCTCAAGTGGTATTCTACCTCTTGGTGTTCTTGTTATAAATCCTATTTGTATTAGATATGGTTCATACACATCTTCTATCGTATCAGCTTCTTCTCCTACTGTAACAGCCATTGTCTCTAATCCTACTGGCCTTCCACCATATTTTATAATCATTGCTTCTAGTAGCTTCCTATCTATATCATCTAAACCATATTCGTCTATTTCTAATTTATTTAAAGCTGTTTTCGTTATTTTTAGTGTTATATTTCCATCTCCTAAAACAGCTGCATAATCTCTAACTCTCTTTAATAGTCTATTAGCAATTCTTGGAGTTCCTCTAGAACGTCTAGCTATTTCCATTGCAGATTCATCATCTATATTTACATTTAATATCTTTGCTGACCTTGTTACTATTGTCGTTAAATCTTTAGTATTATACAATTCTAGTCTATGTACAATTCCAAATCTATCACGAAGAGGCGTTGTTAATGAACCTGCTTTTGTTGTTGCCCCTATCAATGTAAATTTAGGTAAATCCAATCTAATAGACCTTGCACTCGGACCTTTTCCAATAATTATATCTAATGTATAATCTTCTAATGCAGGATATAGAATTTCTTCTACACTTTTATTTAACCTATGTATTTCGTCAATAAATAACACATCAAATTCAGATAAATTTGTAAGTAATGCTGCTAAATCTCCTGGTTTTTCTATTGCTGGTCCTGATGTTATTTTTATGTTAGATTTCATTTCATTGGAGATAATGTTCGCTAGAGTTGTTTTACCTAAGCCTGGAGGTCCATATAGTAAAATATGGTCTAAAGGCTCCCCTCTTTTTTGAGCAGCCTCTATATATACCTTCATATTTTCTTTTACTTTATCTTGTCCTATATATTCATCTAAGACTTTAGGTCTCAATGAATTTTCCATTTTTTCTTCATTAATATCTTCTAATTCTGGACTAATTATTCTGTCTTCCTCCATGAAATCACCTTTTTCTTAGTTAATTATTTCTATATTGTAGCTATTAGTAAATAATCCACTTTCAATGACACCTGTAATATCTTTTATATCTTTTTCTAATGTTTCATATATTTCTGTAAATCTAACATCTAATATTAGATTATTATTTTCTGTAATTACAGGGCCATCTTTTTTTAGGGCTTGCCTTAATTTTATTTCTATTGCACCTAGTTCTATTAATTTTTCTTTTACACTATTAAGTGCTAGTGGATGACATTCAACTGGTATAGGAAAATTTGTGTCTAATTCTTTTATCATTTTACTTTTATCTACCAATATATATGTTATTTTTGAGTTTGCAATATTTAATTTTTCTTTAAACATTGCTGCTCCTCTCCCTTTTATTAGCCAATTATTTGCATCCACTTCATCAGCCCCATCAAAGCACCAATCTGGTTTATGTTCCATTATCGTAGTGGTTGGTATTTCTAGCTCTGTACACAACATTTTAATCTCATATGATGTTGGTATTGCTAAAATTTTAATTTTTTCTTCTTTTATTTTTTTTCCTATTTCTTTTACAGCTAAATATGATGTTGAACCAGATCCAAAGCCTATAACTTCTCCATCTTTAACTTTTTGAGCTATTCTTTGTGCTATTTTTTTCTTTTCATCTTCGTTTGAAATATTTTCAAATTTCACTTGTTCTAGTATTTCTTTACACCATTCCATACATACCTCTTATTCTTGAGAGTATATAAGCTCCCATATAATTATTTAAACTATTTTTAAAAACTTATTCTTTCCAAATTGTAATGTTATTGGTTCTTCTAAAGTAATTATTTCACTTAAATTTTCTACTACATTACCATTTATTTTAACGCCTTTTCCTTGCACCATTCTTTTAGCTTCACTTTTGGAAGGTGCAAATTTAACTTTTACTAGCAAATCGCAAATACTTATTTCTTTTTCTTCATTACTTATATTAATTTCTTGAATATTATTTGGAATTTTTCCTTTTGCTACTTGTTTATATCTTAATTCTGCTTCTTCTATTTTATCTTCTCCATGATACATTTTTATAATTTCTTCTGCATATTTTCTATGTGCTAAAACAACATCTTCTTCTATCCACTTCTTAGCATCTTCTAATTCTATATCTGTTGTTAATTTAAAATATTCTAATAAGCAATTATCAGGTATTTTCATGGCCTTTTCATACATAATTTCGGGTGCTTCATCTATTCCTATGTAATTATCTAAAGATTTACTCATTTTTTCTTTTCCGTCAAGTCCTACAAGCAAAGGGAATGTTAAAACCACTTGTCTTTCTTGTCCATAATCTTTTTGTAGCTCTCTACCAACTAATAAGTTAAAAGTTTGATCTGTTCCACCTATTTCAATATCAGCATTTAATGCAACTGAATCATATCCTTGCATTAATGGATATAATAATTCATGCATTGAAAGTGGTAAATTATTTTCGTATCTATTTTTAAAGTCATCTCTTTCTAGTATTCTAGCAACAGTATACTTACTTGTTAAGTCTATAATATCTTTAAAATTCATTTTCCCTAGCCATTCTGAATTATATGTGATTGTAGTCTTTGCTGGGTCCAATATTTTAGTTACTTGCTTAAAATATGTTTCTCCTGCTCTTCTTGTATCTTCAAATGTTAATGCTGGTCTTGTTTTGCTTTTACCTGATGGATCTCCAATCATCGCTGTAAAATCTCCTATAACAAACACTACTTCGTGCCCCATATCTTGAAAATGTTTCAACACTCTTAGTACAACAGTATGTCCTAGGTGTAAGTCTGGTCTACTTGGATCAGCACCTAATTTAATTTTTAATTTTTTTCCACTTTTTATTTTTTCTTCTAACTCCTCTACTGAAAATATCTGTACAGCTTTTCTTTTTATTAATTCTAATTCTTTCATATTTATCCCCTTCCAATTTACAGTTTTTATTTTATATTAATTATTTTTTCCCACGTTAATTCCGATTTTCCAAAATGTCCATAATTTGTAGTTTTAGAATATATTGGTTCTTTCAACTTTAAATAATTTATAATTCCATTTGGTGTAAGATCAAATTTTTCTTTTATCATTTTAATTATTTCCTCATCTGTTATTTTACCTGTTCCAAAAGTATTTACGTATATCGATAATGGTTTTTCTATGCCAATTGCATACGATATTTGAATTTCACATTTATTTGCTAACTTGTTTGCAATTATATTCTTTGCAATATATCTTAACATATATGCTGCTGACCTATCTACTTTTGTTGCATCTTTACCTGAAAATGAACCACCACCATGTCTACTATATCCTCCATAAGTATCTATAATTATTTTTCTTCCTGTTAAGCCACTATCTCCTAATGGTCCACCTATTACAAATCTTCCTGTAGGATTAATATATATCTTTGTATTTTTATCTATCATATTAGGCTCTACAACACAATTAATGACTTTTTCTTTAATATCTTTTTTAAGCTCTTCTAAACTCACATTTTCCAAATGTTGAGTTGATATTAATATTGTTTCTACTCTTTTAGGTTTATCGTTTTCGTATTCAACTGTTACTTGAGTCTTTCCATCTGGTCTTAAATATGGAATAATATTTTCTTTCCTAGTTTGTGTTAACCTTTTAGCAAGTTTATGCGCTAAATTAATGGCATATGGCATATAGTTTTCTGTTTCGTCACAGGCATATCCAAACATAATTCCTTGGTCTCCTGCCCCACCTACATCTACACCTAATGCTATATCTGGGCTCTGCTTTGCTATATCAATATTTATTTTACAAGTTCTATAATCCATATCTGTTAGTTCATTATCATATCCAATTTCTTTTATTTTATCTCTTATTAAATCTTCAATTTCTATTTGCGCTTTTGAAGTAACTTGTCCAACAACAGTTATATTATTTTTATGTGCAAAAACTTCTATTGCTGTTCTTGAGTTTTCATCTTTTTTTAAATATTCATCTAATATACTGTCTGCAATATAGTCACAAAGTTTATCAGGGTGTCCTTCTGTTACACTTTCTGAAGTAAAATAATATTTATTCATTTTTTGGTATCATCCTTTCATTTTTTACATTATTAGTATATCATATACATCTTTTTTAGTCTATTTTATTTTTTGTTTTTCTTACGGTTGTAGCCATTTCATCGACTATTCTTCTTATTTCTTTTATTGTTTCTTCTTGTTGGTTTGCTTCTGTAACAACTCCTGTAATATTACAAGGAATTTTATCTATTATAAATGTATATCCAACTACATATGTATTAAACTTTACAGTTCGCCCACATATTAAAGTTCCTTCGTATCGATACATTTCTATTTCATTAATCATTTCTGTTTTTTCTTGTTCTATTTTTAAATCATTTATATAAGTAAATTCTTTTACATTATCTTTTAATTTAGAAAATACTATATCTTGTGCTTTTGATAATTCTGTAGCTTCCATACTCATTTCTGCAGTAACTGCAATGTATAATTTACTCTTTATAAAATATATTTTTGAATAACCATTCTGCGTTTCTTCATATGATTTAGGTACATTTATATAAATAAGTTTCTGTGGTATTTTATATATCTTAGAAAGTTCCCCTTCTTCTATATTATTTGAACATCCACAAAGACAAACAGATACAATTATTATTATAATACTTAAACATATTATTTTTTTCATTCTTTTATATTTTCCCCTCTTAGAACCTATTTTACTATAATTATTTTAATATAAGTGTTTTTCTTTTTCAACACTTTTCTTTATTTTATGTATAAAAACTGAATTTATAGGTAAAATAATATTAATGCAAGGAGGTGCTTTTTATGTCAGAAAATAAAAATAACAATAATAATAAAAATAACAAAAATAACAAAAACAATAACAATAATAGCGAAAGAAATAACAACAACAATTGTAAATAAGTCTATTTTCCTATACAATACAAAAAATGAATAACTATTTATTGTAGTTATTCATTTTTTTGTGATTATTTTTCTATTTCTTCTAATCTACAGTTTTCAACAAAACTTTTTTGTCCTCTATCATATATATATTCGGTTTCATTGTAATTTTCGTCTATATATGTAATGTAATAATTCTCTAATCCACTTTTAGTTCCATATTTACTTTTAGGCAAATTACATCTATTTTCTGCCTTAGTCATGGCACTAGAAAAGTTTACTCTTCCGCTATCACTTTTGCATGCTAACACGAATTTTTTATAGATGCCAAAAAGCTCTGTATCTCCCATTTTTTCTATATCTATATAAATATTAAAGCTTGCTAATATATATTTCAATTCTTCTTTACCTGTTAAGTGCTTTTGTCTAATTGTTTTTTTTAATATATGCCAGTAAGAATCTGTATAATCTCTTTTTGGGCTTATATAACCTAACTTCAAATCTATAGAACGTAAATCTGCACCATACATAGAACCTTTTGCAAAATGTGTTGTTCTACATCCAGATTGTATATTTTTTAAATCATCTGTTATATCTGCTGTATGCCAATCTCCTTGTTCATCCCAAAAAATTATATATGCATGTCCTTGTCTATTTTCTACAATCTCATTTTTTATTCCAGCCATTGTAAGCAAATTTGAATATTGTTTAGATAAGCTTTTACATGTAATGATGTTTGGATTCTCATATGGTTTATGGTCATACACTAATTCTTGTTCTTCATCTTCATTTAAATATTTATATGACACATCATAAAAACTTCTTTTTCCTAATTCAATATATAACCATCTGGCTTTTTCCATTGTACTTTCTAAATCTTTTGGCATTTGTGTTATAAAGTCTTCTAAATTTCTTATTTGCATTATTTTCTCCCTATTTTAAGTATTTTTTTAAGAATTGTCCTGTATAGCTTTGATTATTTCTTGCAATTTGCTCTGGTGTTCCAACTGCTACAATATTTCCTCCATTATCTCCACCTTCTGGTCCTAAATCTATTATATAATCACATGTTTTTATCAAATCCAAATTATGTTCTATTACAATAATACTATTTCCCGTATCTACGAGTCTTTGCAATATATCCACTAATTTATGAACATCTGCAATATGAAGTCCTGTTGTAGGTTCATCTAATATATACAATGTTTTTCCTGTAGATTTTTTAGATAACTCTGTTGCAAGCTTAACTCTTTGTGCTTCTCCACCTGATAATGTTGTAGATGGTTGTCCTAATTTTATATATCCAAGTCCTACATCATACAAAGTTTGAATTTTTTGTTTTATTTTTGGTACATTTTTAAAGAATTCTAATGCTTCTTCTACGGTCATGTCAAGTACATCTGCTATTGTTTTTCCTTTGTATTTTACCTCTAAGGTTTCTTTATTGTACCTTTTTCCTTTGCAAACTTCACATGGCACATAAATATCTGGTAAGAAATGCATCTCTATTCTTAATATTCCATCACCAGAACATGCCTCACATCTTCCTCCAGATACATTAAAACTAAATCTTCCTTTTTCATAGCCTCTCATTTTTGCTTCATTTGTTTCTGAAAAAATATCTCTTATATAGTCAAAAACTCCTGTATATGTTGCGGGGTTTGAACGTGGAGTTCTACCTATTGGAGATTGATCTATATTTATTATTTTATCTATATTTTCTATTCCAACAATTTCTTTATGTTTTCCTGGTTTTTCATTAGAGTGATTTATATATTTTGAAATTGCTTTATATAAAATTTCATTTACTAATGTACTTTTTCCTGAACCAGAAACACCTGTAACACATATAAACTGTCCTAATGGAAATTTTACATTTACATTTTTTAGATTATTTTGAGTTGCACCTTTTATTTCTATCGCCTTTCCATTTGATTTTCTTCTTTTTTCTGGAATTTTAATCTGCATTTTTCCACTCAAATATTGTCCTGTTATTGATTCTGGTATTTGTTTAATCTCCTCTGCTGTTCCTTGTGCTATAACGTTTCCTCCATGTACTCCTGGTCCTGGACCAATATCTATTATTTGGTCAGCTGCATACATTGTGTCTTCATCATGTTCTACTACTATAACTGTATTGCCTAAATCTCTTAATTTCTTTAATGTTGTTATTAATTTTTCGTTATCTCTTTGGTGTAAACCTATGCTTGGCTCATCTAATATATATAATACACCTGTAAGGCCAGAACCTATTTGCGTGGCTAAACGAATTCTTTGAGCTTCTCCTCCTGATAACGTCCCAGCACTTCTTGATAATGTTAAATATTCCAAACCAACATCCATTAAGAATTGCAACCTTTTGTTCAATTCTTTCAATATCTGTTCTGATATGATTTTATCTTTATTATTTAGCTTTAATGAATTTAAATATGCCTTTATTTTGTCTATTGACATATCTGTTAGTTCATTTATATTCTTATCTCCGACCTTTACTGCTAAACTTTCTTTTCTTAATCTTGCTCCATTACAAGTAGGGCAATGACTATTGCTCATATACAATTCGTAAAATTCCTTCATTCCTTGTGATTTTGTTTCTCTATATCTTCTATCTAATGTTGGTATAACTCCTTCAAAAGGTGCAGTAAATTTTCTAACTCCTGCTGCTGATGAATATTCAAAATCAATTTTTTCATCACCCGTACCATATAATATTTTATCTAAAAATTCTTTAGGCAATTTTTTTATTGGAACATCTTTTATTTTGACTCCATAATGCTTTGCTATACTTTCAAAATACATTTTTGCCATTGTATCGCCTTTTTTCATAGTACTTGCACCAAAAGCTTTTATTCCATCATAAAGTGTTTTGTTTCTATCAGGAATTATAAGTTCTTCATCCATTTTCATTAAATATCCAATGCCTGTACATGTTGGACAAGCTCCAAATGGATTATTGAAAGAAAACATACGAGGCGATAATTCTTCAAAACTAACTCCACAGTCTGGGCAAGCATAGTTTTGACTAAATAACATCTCTCTCATTTCCGAGTTGTTTGGACTTCCAACCACTATAAGAACTAGATTATTCGCATGTTTTAATGCTATTTCTATAGACTCAGTTAGTCTACTTCTTATATCTTCTTTTATTACTAATCTATCTACTATTATCTCTACAGTATGCTTCTTTTTTCTGTCAATTTCTATATCGTCTGTCAATTCTATTGTTTCTCCATCTATTCTAGCTCTTACAAATCCTTCTTTAGTAAGGTCTTCTAATACTTTTTTAAATTCACCTTTTCTGCCACGAATAATAGGTGCTAAAACTTGAATTTTAGTACCCTGTTCTAACTCCATAATAGTATCAACTATTTGGTCTATTGTTTGTTTTTCTATTTTCTTACCGCAATTAGGGCAATATGGTATACCAATTCTTGCATATAGCAAACGTATATAATCATATATTTCTGTAACTGTTCCTACGGTAGAACGTGGATTTTTTGAGGTTGTTTTTTGATCTATTGAAATTGCTGGAGATAATCCTTCTATTAATTCTACATCAGGCTTTTCCATTAAGCCCAAAAACTGTCTTGCATATGAAGATAAGCTTTCTACATATCTTCTTTGTCCTTCTGCATACAATGTATCAAATGCTAAAGAAGATTTTCCGGAGCCAGAAAGTCCTGTTATTACTACCAATTTATCTCTAGGTATTGTTAAATTTATATTTTTTAAATTGTGTTCTTTTGCACCTTTAATTATAATATTATTGTTCATTTTAATCTCTCCATGTATATCTTTATCATTGAAAAGAGCCACCCACGGGATGGCTCTTAGGGAAATCAGTCCCCATTTAGATCTGTTCCCCTATACCTTGCAGACAATTTGTCCAACAAGTCCCAAGGAGTTCCGTCCTCCTCTGCATGTTGCGCTATACCTATACGGCAATACTCACAGTTTTTATAGTTAATATAACCACTTTCTTTGATCTGCCGCTCAGTACATTTTTTACATGCTTCATTGTCCATCATTTTACTCCTTTCAATTTTGGGTATTAATTATATTATACATTATTTATAAAATTTTTCAAGCTCTTTTATCTTATCTCTAATTTCTGCTGCTTTTTCAAATTCCATGTTTGCAGCATATTTAAGCATTTCATCTGTCATTTTTGAAATTATTTCTTTAATTTCTACATCTTTATCTAATTTGTATTCTTCTTGTACATCTGCCACAAAACTTGCTTTTATAGTATCTCTTACCGCTTTTTGTATTGTTTTTGGTATTATGCCATGGTCTTTATTATATTGCTCTTGTATTTTTCTTCTTCTGTTTGTTTCGCTTATAGCTTTTTCCATACTCTCTGTTAATTCATCTGCATACATTATTACTTTTCCATCTGTGTTTCTTGCAGCACGTCCTATGGTTTGTATTAGTGAGCGTTCAGAACGTAAAAAACCTTCTTTGTCTGCATCTAGTATTGCCACTAAGGATACTTCTGGAATATCTAATCCTTCTCTCAAAAGATTTATTCCTACTAATACATCAAATTCTCCTAATCTTAAATCTCTTATTATTTCCATTCTTTCTAATGCTTTAGTATCTGAATGCATATATTTAACTTTTATATCTATACCAGCTAAATATCCGCTTAAATCTTCTGCCATTTTCTTAGTTAAAGTCGTTACTAAAACTCTTTCTTTTTTTTCTACTCTTTCTCGTATTTGCTCTATTAAATCATCTATTTGGTTTGTAACAGGCTTTACTTCTATTTTTGGATCTAATAAACCTGTTGGTCTTATTATTTGCTCTATAACATTTTCTTTAGAATGTTCTTTTTCATAATCTGCTGGGGTTGCACTAACAAATATACACTGATTTATTCTTTCTTCAAATTCCTGAAATTTTAGTGGTCTATTATCAAATGCTGATGGTAATCTAAATCCGTATTTTACTAAAGATTCTTTCCTTGCTCTATCTCCATTATACATAGCTTTTACTTGTGGAATAGTTGCATGTGACTCATCTATTAATAAAAGAAAATCTTTTGGAAAGTAGTCGAATAAGGTATATGGTGCACTTCCTGGCTCTCTACCACTTATATGTCTTGAATAATTTTCTATTCCTTGGCAAAATCCAGTTTCTCTCATCATTTCCATATCAAAATTTGTTCTTTCTTCTATTCTTTGTGCCTCAATTAATTTTCCCTCTGCTTTAAATTTTTTCACTTGCTCTTTCATCTCTTCTTCAATAGTTATAATTGCTTTATCTATCTTATCTCTATTAGTTACATATTGTGAAGCTGGTGGCACTAAAATATGATTTCTAATACCTATTACTTTTCCTGTTAAAGGATTAATTTCATTTATTTTTTCGATTTCATCTCCCCAAAACTCTACTCTAACTGCTGATTCACTCTCAGAGGAAGGATATATTTCTAATATATCTCCTTTTGCTCTAAAAGTACCTCTTTTAAAATCTAATTCATTTCTGCTATATTGCATAGTTATTAGTTTTTTCATAACTTCATCTCTTGTTTTTATCATTTTAGGTCTTAATGATAACATCATTTCATTATAATCAACAGGATCTCCCAAACCATATATACAAGACACTGATGCTACAATAATAACATCTCTTGTTTCAAATAATGATAATGTTGCCGAATGTCTTAATTTATCTATTTCATCATTAATAGATGCATCTTTTTCTATATATGTGTCTGATGCTGCAATATAAGCTTCTGGTTGGTAATAATCATAATAAGATACAAAGTATTCCACATTATTTTCCGGAAAAAATTCTTTGAACTCGCTATACAATTGTCCTGCAAGTGTTTTATTATGTGCTAAAACAAGAGTTGGTTTTTGTACTTTTTCAATTATATTTGCCATTGTAAAGGTTTTGCCTGAACCTGTAACACCTAGAAGCGTTTGAAATTTCTTGCCTTCTTTTATTCCGTTTGATAGGTATTCTATTGCCTGCGGTTGGTCACCTGTTGGTTTGTATTCTGAGTTTAATTTAAACATAACCTCTCCTTTTATAAAAATTTTAAGTATATTTTTTTAATATTTCTATGTCTTCTTTATCTTTTTTTCTATTTAATAATTCTTTCATTTCTAGAATCTGTTCTTTTTTAAGCAATTATATCCATACTTCTTTACTGTATCCTTTAAAGAATAATGTAGATTATCTAACATTCTTAATACTTCCTCTTTATTCATAATATGTTTCCCTCTATATGCCCCATTTCTTTATTTTTAATTCTTATAAAAAATAACATTATAATTATATCACGTAGCACATTTGTTTGCAATATTTTTATTAAAAAATAAAGGTTAGACTTTTATCTAACCTTCTCTATAATATGTTATTTTTTGTTATAATTCATCTTCTAATACAATAATTTTTGTTACTTTAGTTAATTGTGCTGGGTAGCTTTCTAAAATTTCACCTGTTGAAGTAATTGAAACATTTTGACCTTCTTTTAAACTTGATAATTCAATTTTAGCTTCTTTCCATAATAATTCCGTATCCTTATCAACAGAAAAATCAAATTCTCCTCTATGGTTTATATCATTGGACTCAAGTCCTTCTATTAAAATTGTTGTTATTCCATTATATTCCCTTATTTCTTTTATTCTAGCATTAAATACATTATTTTCTATATTGTAATCATTTTTTTGTAATTTTTCTTCAAATTTTTTTTCATATACTTTCATTTCCTCATTGAAATCATTGTAATCCATAAACCAAGTACCAATTTTAATATCATCAAATCCTGCTAATGTACGGAAATCTATAACTTTATACCCTAATCCAAAAAATTCAACTGTTCCCCCATCATTCATAGCCCCTGCTGGATTATGAATACAAAATATTGGTCTTTCATTATTCTTTACCCTATTATAATCAACAATAAAAAATATTAAGCCTAAAATAATTAGAACTCCTAATATAATTCCTATAACTTTTAATACTTTTTTCATAAATACCATCAATCCTACTTTTCACTTAATAATTTTATCATAGCGATAACTTACTATTTAATCTTATTTTTTGTTGCTTTTATCATACATCATTGCTCTTTAGAATCAATTTTTATTTCTCCTATACCACCATCTACAGACAAATAATTTTCACCAGTTCCATATATCCTATCCATTTCAAGTTTCTTTCCGTCTAAAGTAACAGAACCTAATCCTTTGCTTACATCGATCGTATAGTTCTCTAAATTATCTATTAAATTTATATTAATAGCTCCAACTCCTGAATCCACTTTACTTTTTCCTGTTAGCTTACCATTTAAATCAAACGTTCCCACTCCAAGATTTGCTTTTAAATTGTTTATTTCACAAGATTTTATTTCTGTTTTTCCGAGCTCCACCATCAATTTTAGCCTCTTTAGCAACGATTAGGTTTTCTATATATACATCTCCAGCTCCTAATTCAAGATACAATCCTTGTGTATTTAAACTTTGTATATTTATTTTTCCTGCTCCTGTTTCTATTTTTACTTCATCAAAAGTCATTATATTTTCTGGTATATAAATGATTAAGTCACTTGTGTAATTATGATTCATTAACCAATTATGATTTTCTTCTTTTATTTTTATACTACCATTATTATCTGTAAAAGATATTTTTGAATTATTTGTTTCAACTCTGAAACTCTCTCCTGTTTTTATTTCTAAATTTGTAAAAGCTAATTCTAGCTTTAATGTTGATATATCTGTTACTTCACTTGATATTACTTTTACCTCATCTGTTACAATATTCTTTTCTGAATGAACTAATCCAAATGCACTTAATAATCCAAAAATCCCAGTTAGTATAGCTGATATTATTGTAACAATTAGAAATATAGCAAATGCTGTTGCTATATATTTAATAACTTTTTGTGCTGTTGTCATTTTATTTCAACACCTCCAAATACTGCTGTTCCATTAATATAAATTGTATGGCTATTTTCATCTGTTTTTGTATTCGCCTTATTTGATACTCCTCCAAATAATGGTGTTGATTTGATTTTTATTTTTACATTTGATGGTACATATATTTCAATTCCTCCAAATGTACTACTTGCATTAATAACGACATCTGAATCTATGATTGCATTTCTTAAATCACATTTAATTCCTCCAAATACTGCTGTTAAATCTGCTCCTGTAAAGTTTTGTCCATCGAAATTTACATTTTGTCCTGCGAAAGTTGCACAATATCCATTCTCTCCATTTCTTTTTTCATTTAATTTTCTTATTTCGCTATTTACCTTTCCTCCAATTGTATCTTTGAATATCAATGAAACGCCTATAATTACTAGAATTGTAGGAAATGCTAACTTCCATATTAAATGAAAGTCTATAATATTTTGACAAGCTAAAAGTAAAGCTACACCAATTAATAGCCCAATGAAATTTCCAGTTTTTTCATTCTCTTTAAAAAGTCCTATAAAGCATGGAATAATAATAAATAAAGTCCACCATCCATCAAAAAATATATTAATATTTGTAATTCCGTGTAGCATTACCTCCTATAATTAATCCTATTACTATTAAAACAATTCCCCATAATACATTTCCAAATTTTTTCATTTTTTCTCTCCTTTTTTATTAAAATTATTTTGTATCAATTAAAATAATTACTTATACATTAATTTCTTTAAATCTTTTTGCTCCATATTTTTTCAAAATTCTCCATAGCATGAAGGTAATTATACTAAATGTCAATAATTCTAGGGCAACAAATAAGTTTGTATTATAGTTGTTTCCCATTATCATAATTGCTATTGATAAAATTGCAACAAACATTCCCATAAATACTGAAAGCATTGAACTCATGCTTTGCTTTACTACTTCTGTATCTGAAGTTGCATTCATTTTAGGATATTTTAAATTCATTAAAATACCAATTAAAGCCGTAAGTGTTGGCATAACAATAGACGCTAATAAAATAAATACAATATCTATGATTGCTACTTTAAACGCTATAAAGAAAATAACATCACATATCAAAAAAATTGGAATTGATAAAATATTACTTGTTAATACTTTAGAAAGTAATATCTTTTCTGTTTCTACTGGCAAACTTTTTGTGATATTAAAGCTTTTACCTTCTAAGGAAATCATAGAAGATGTTATAGAAGTCATACATGATATAAATACCACAAAGCCATAAAACACTTTTGGCATCATATTCTTTATTTCACCGATTGGAATTGGAATTTCCGTCTCCATTCCCTGCATCATACTATTTATCATTCCATCAAAATTAATTGATAATGCAAATGTAACAGCTATCATAAGAACCATTCCAAAACCAGCATTTACCATAAATACCGGTGATGAAAAAAATCGTTTCATTTCTTTATGAATTAATCCTGACAATTGTGTCCTTACTCTATACGTCTTTTCAGTAGTTTTTGCTACGCCTACTTTTTTATTCCCGTTTCCTTTTTCTCCAAGTTTTGAATTAATTTTAAAGTAAAAGATACTAGCTACATACACAAATACAATAGCTGGAATAATGTTAATTGCAAGTAATATAATCAAATCTAATATGTTAAAATTCTGAATTAAATTGATATAGAGTCCTGCTGGATAATATATTTTCGTAATAATTTCTTGAATACTATTCGCATTTTGCACTATGTTTGCTACCATACCTTGCATATTAAATGAAACATAGAAAATACCCAATAAAATTAAACTTGTAAATAGCACTTGCATAATATTTCTAGCTTTAAATTTTGCTGACAATCCTTTTATAATATATCCAAAAATACATCCCAAAATTGTTGGAATAATAGGTAGTAGTACTAGCATAACAGTCGATATTAGATAAAAGCTTACATTTGTTTTTTCATACATTGCATATACTATAATTGCTGGTAGCATAAACAAAGAATTGTATAGAAATTGAAACGTTATCAACTTGAATATTCTTATAAAGAATATTTTTGACTGCGTAATTGGTAGCGAAAACAATAACTCATTATCTCTTGCTTCAAATAAAATTCCTTGTGACTTATATACTCCCTCAATAATTGTAAGTAAAGATGTGACCATAATAAAAATAGTTAATACAATATACGTTAAATGACTTGGGGCCAATTCTTCTGCTAAAATAGCTACATACGAACCAACTGAAAACATAACAAGTAATGCTAAAACGATTGGCAAAACTATTTTTCTAGCCCTTGATTCATTTCTTGCTTTAATTCTAAATAAGCTCATATCTTGTGACATAGTCGCTTTTAGTAAAGATAACAGTTTTTTCATTTTTTATTGTTTCCTTTCTTAAAATTAATTTTGCAAAAATACTTCATTACTTTTCACAATTTTCTTCATCTAATTCTAAAAAAACTTTTTCCAGTGATTCATCACCTTTTACTTCCTCCATACTTCCGACTTTTACAAGTTTGCCCTGTTTAATAATTGCTACTCTACTACATAATTTCTCTGCCACTTCTAAAATATGTGTTGAAAAGAAAATTGTTTTTCCCTCTTTGCACATTTCTCTCATAATTTCTTTCATATCAAATACTGATTTAGGATCTAAGCCAACAAAAGGTTCATCCATAACCAATACTTTTGGATTATGTGAAAGTGCCGCAATCAAAGCTACTTTTTGCTTCATTCCATGAGAAAAAGAAGATATTTCGTCATTTATATTATTCGAAAGTTCAAATAAACTGACGTATTTTTCAATCTGCTCTTTTCTTTCACCTTTTGGTACCTCGTACATATCACAAATAAAATTAATAAAATCGATAGCTTTCATATTTTCATACAAATCTGGATTGTCTGGTACATAAGCCATTTGCATTTTACAAGCAATAGGTTCTTTTTTGATAGACTTTCCATTAATAAGAATATCACCTTGTTCAAAGTCTAATATTCCTGCAATAGATTTTAAAGTAGTTGTTTTTCCAGCGCCATTGTGCCCTATAAATGCAAATATTTCTCCATCGCCCACTTTAAGAGATATATCATCTACTGCTTTCTTTTCATTGTTGTAAATTTTACTAAAGTTTTTAATTTCAATCATAATTCATTTTCCCCTTTCATTATTCCTATTCTTTAGGTAATATCCATTTGTTGTTTGGATTTTTTTCTAATAACATTAATGCTTGAAATTGGCTAGATAATAATTCTTGTATTTGATTGTCTGTTAATTTGATAGTATCATTGGCTACTAATGTTGCAATCCCATGACAGCAAATCCACATTTTTGTATGAAAATCTTTTATATCATTATCTTTTAAATTGGTACTTATCTTTATTAATTTTGCAATTTCTTCGTAATCGTCTCCATCCTTTGAGACAAATGCATCTGGTGTTAGTCCTGTATCACTCATAAATAAAGTTTGAAATAATTTTTTCTCTTGTTTTGCAAACTTGATATAATTTATTCCAACTTGTTTATATTGAGGTATCCCTTTAACCATATTATCTAGTAAAAACTTATAAAAAAATTTTTCTATTTTTATATATAATTCTTTTTGCATTTCTTCTACATTCTCAAACTGATAATATATTGGCCTAATTGAACATTTTAACTTATTGGCAAGTTCTCTGTTACTTAATTTTTCCATTCCATCTTGCCTTACAATCTCAAATGCAGCATCTAATATCATATCTTTTGAAATTCTAATTTTGGTTGGCATTGTTATCACTTCCTTTGATATCTTTTAATATTGTATCACTTAGTACATTACTTGTATATAGTTTTTAAAAAAATATTTATGTTTTATTTATACAAAAAGGCAAGTAATTTTAAAAATTACTTGCCTCTATAGTGTCTACCTATTTTCTATAAAAATGTTGATATAATATTTTTCCAAGATAGTTTTTCATCATTTTTTCAAATTCTTGTAAGGTTACTTTTTTATTATCTTCATTATAATACAACATTTCAATATGACATTTCTCTCTTTAATAGTATAAAATGAACCAAATATTACTGAAGATGAAGATTTTGACGATTGCATTTTCAAAATCTCCGTCTTCAGTGATATTTTTTTACCCTGCCATAATTTCACAAACTAAATTACTGATTTCTGTTGGATTTTCAATATTCAATCCTTCTATCAATCTTGCTTGTGCATATAGGATTTTCGTATATTTTTCTAATTTTTCTTTATCTTCTTTATAAAGTTCTTTTAATTTTTTTGCAATTTCATGATTTTCATTAATTTCTAATATTGTTTGTGCTTTTATTCCCTGATTATTTGGCATTGCATTTAATGTTTTTTCCATTTCTACAGATATTGCTCCTTCAGAAGTTAAACAAACTGGATGATTTTTTAATCTATGTGTGAATCTAATATCTTGAACTTCATCTTTTATTGCTTTTTTCATAGTTTCAAACATTTCCTTACTCTCTTCATTTGCTTTTTTTAGTTCATCTTTTTCTACTTCAGTATCTAAATCCAATTTGTCACTACATGCATTTTGAAATGTTTTTTCTTCATAATTCATTAATACTTGGAAAACAAACTCATCCACATTATCTGTTAAATATAGAATCTCATATCCTTTATCTTTTAACATTTCTACTTGTGGTAACATATCTATTTTATCTACTGTTTCTCCACAAGCATAGTAAATTACCTTTTGCTCTTCTTTCATTCTTTCTACATATTCTTTTAGCGTAACTAATTTCTTTTCTGTTGACGAATAGAATAATAACAAATCTTTTAATTTGTCTTTATTCATTCCATAATCATTATAAGTTCCATATTTTAGTTGTAGTCCAAAATTCTTAAAAAATTGTTCATATTTATTTCTATCACTTTTTAATAAATTTTCTAATTCTGATTTTATTTTATTTTCTATATTTTTAGCAATCACTCTTAGTTGTCTATCATGTTGTAACATTTCTCTTGATATATTTAATGACAAATCCTCACTATCAACTAATCCTTTTACAAATCCAAAATAGTCAGGTAGCAAATCTTCACATCTTTCCATAATTAATACGCCATTTGCATATAATTGTAATCCCTTTTCATATTCTTTAGTGTAATAATCATATGGTAAATGAGCAGGAATATATAATAAGGCATTGTATTTATATTGTCCTTCAACTTCTGTATGTATTACTTTTAAAGGCTTTTCATAATCATGAAACTTTTCTATATAAAAGCTTTCATATTCCTCTTCTTTAACATTTTTCTTGTCCTTTTTCCATATTGGAGTCATAGAATTAATAGTTTTTAATTCTTTTGCTTGTTCATATTCATTTTCTGTTCCTTCTTTTTTATGGCTTCGTTCTATCTCCATTTGAATCGGATAACGTATATAATCTGAATATTTTCTTATAAGTTCTTGTATATTATATTCTTCTAAAAATTGGCTATATTTTTCTTCTTCTGAATCTTCTTTTATGTGAAGAGTTACTTTTGTTCCTATATCTTCTTTATCACATTCTTCTATTTTATAACCATCTACACCTTTTGATGTCCAACAATATGCCTTATCTGAATCTATAGACCTACTTTCTACTTTTACTAAATCACTTACCATAAATGCTGAATAAAATCCTACTCCAAATTGTCCTATAATATCAATATCTTTTTTCTTTTCATTTTCTTCTTTTTTAAACTCAAGAGATCCACTCTTTGCAATTGTACCTAGGTTTTTATCTAGTTCTTCTTCTGTCATACCACATCCATTATCTGTTATTGTAAGTATTCTTGCATCTTTATCCAAATCAATTCTAATTTTTAAGTCTTCTTTATTTATCTTTAATTTTTTGTCTGTTAGCGAACGATAATATAACTTATCTATTGCATCACTAGCATTTGAAATCAACTCTCTTAAAAAAATTTCTTTGTTTGTATAAATAGAATTAATCATTAAATCTAATAATCTTTTAGATTCTGCTTTAAATTGTTTATTTTCCATTTTTATTCCTTCTCTCTGTATTTCCTTATAACTAAAATTAGCAAGTAGGTAAAACCTACTTGCTAATAGGATTCCTTCCATTATTTATTGCATATGTTTTTAATCACCTATTGGTATATATCTTTTTTCTGGTAATTCTTTCTTTTCCTCTTTTTTTGGAATCTCTAACTGTAAAGTTCCATTTTTGAATGATGCTTTTATGTCTTCGTCCTTAATATCGTCTCCAATATAGAAACTTCTTGAACATTCGCCAAGATATCTTTCTCTTCTTACAAATTTTCCTTCTTCATTTTCTTCTTTGTGTGAATCTGTTGTAGCATGAATTGTTAAGTAACCATCTTCAACTTCAATTTTAATGTCTTCTTTTTCATATCCTGGTAAATCAATATCAACTAGATATTGATCCTTTTTTTCTTTAATATCTGTTTTCATCAATTTAGTTTCTCCTCCTACAAAAAATGGATCTCTAAACATTTCCTCCAATAAGTCAAATTCATTTTTCCTTCTTGGTATCATCATCATAACAAACCTACTTCCTTTCTTTTTATGTGTTGACACCATTCCTGGTAGCACATATATAATTTTTCTATAAAAAGTATTATTTACTTTTTACATTCTAATTATACATCCATTTTTAGCAATGTCAAGCAGAGAGTGCTAAAATTCACAAAACTTTCACATTTTCTCTTACTGTTGATTGTCAAAATCTCCGTCTCAGTGACAATCCACAACTCAGTAACTTTATTTCTTATCCTTTAATATTCTAAAATAATGATTTGCTTCTCTTAATACATGGTCAGCTAAAAGAGGTAAGATAATAGATCTTATTTCACATTCTTTAATTCCTTCTGTTCCTGCTGTTTTAAATTCTATATATTTTTTTGTCTCTACAATTGTTTTATCTGTAACACTTTTTATCGTCTCATCCGTCATATTCTTTGCTTCTTCTATTAATTTTTGATAATCTTTAGCAAAAGTATCAGCAGTAGTAATTAAATCATTTTCAGTTGGGTCAAGCAAACCTCTTATAAATAATGCATGTTCCATCATAATTTGATTCCAAAATAATTCTACTTGTTTCATATTTTGACAATTTATGTCTTCTCCCTGTTGTAGCATAACTACATATTGTCTATATAATTTTGCTTCACGGAGAATATGTTCTATTAATAGTGGATAATTAGCTGTAAATACTCTACAAGATAATACATCTTTTAAAAGTCTTTCTTTTAAACTGATTAATCCATCCAATATAGTAATTGCTGTATCATTCAAATAGCATACATATTGAGTAATATCTGGCATTCCATAATAATTATCACTTGTTAATTTCAATTCTTGAAGTGTGATATTGGAGTCTATTGTAATCCCTGTAAGTTCTTCTGTTTTTCTCTCTGCACCATATGTGAATCTTGTTACAATTTCTCCAGAGCTTAAAATATTCGGTCTTATCATACAATTACTCAACCTTACTGCATCTGATAAAAGCTTTTCAAATTGTCTTTTGTATAGCATAGCTTCTTGAATATATTCTATATTTTTTGGCATAAATCCAGCCTGCAAAAATATTGCATGCTCCTTCATAATTCTTGCAAAAAACAGATGCAATTCAAGCGATGTTTTTACATAATCTTTCATAATATTTTTTTCCTTTCTTATTAATTTATAGTATTTTATGAATAACATCTATTTATTGTCACACTCTTGAGACTTTTTCTAGTTACTTATAAGCATATATCTGCATACTATAATTATAGGAGGTGAATTTATGAATTACCAAGATTATGATGAATATATGAGAAGTTTAATAGGATATCCAAACATGCGCACATCCATGTCTCCATCTATGTTTCCAATGGAAGCATATTCTGATGATTTAGAAAGAATGTATCCTGAGGTTTATAGAGTCGTTTACCCTATGGTATGTTTTGCTTGTGATAATATCAGAACACCTGTAACTGAAGAAATGCTAGATATGATGACAGACGATATTTATGATAGAGTAGAAGCTGATGGAAGAATAAATGTTGATATTTCAGTTGAAGTTAGAAATAATGAAGAAATACAAGAAAATAGACAGAGAAGACCTCGTCGTCGCAATAGATTTTTAAGAGATTTAATAAGAATTCTGCTATTAAGGGAATTATTACGTAGACGTCATAGAAGACCCTTTTAATTACTATATTTTAAATTAATACTAAGAAAAGCGACATGATTACCTTTCAATAATTTACATGTCGCTTGTTTTGAATTTGTTTAAACTTATTAATGTTTTTCTATTTTTTTATTCTGAAGACTATTTCTTTCTTATTGGAACTTGGATTTCAGTAAGGCATTCACACACAAGTTCATATCTCTCTTTATGTGTGGCAATTATTCTTGCTGGAATTCTTCCACCTGTATTATTTCTTATTAAATTTTCTTTAAATCCATAATCTTTTATGTTCATTTTATTTTCCTCCATTTAAATAAAAGCATCGTAGTCGTTCATCAGTTTATAATATTTATGCAATAAACATAATAATACCTAGAATGGTAAGAACAATACCAGTAACTCTATTTAATTTCTTAACATCAGCTTTATTTGCCCATCTTGCACCTATTCTTGCCCAAATAAACGTAAATAACGCACATAATATCATAATTAGTAAGTTAGGTTTTCCTCCTATTGCAAAATGAGAAACTGCACCTGTTAATGCTGTAAAAGTCATAATAAATACGCTTGTTCCAACTGCTGTTTTTAAATCATACTTAAGAACACTCGTCAAGATTAATAGCATTAGCATTCCACCACCAGCACCAACAAATCCACATAATAAACTAATCCCTCATTTTATAGTTCTACTAAAGCCTTTTGCATTGTGTTAGGGTTAACCCTTGTTGTAAGTGCTAGCTCTCTTACAGAAGGCAACCTTTCACCTAATTTTAGCTTTCCAGAAACGATTTCTATTCTTAATCTTTCTACTAATTGAATATAAATTGGTCTTTCATTGTTTTTGGCACAAAAAATAAAGAATTTTCAAAATTTATGTGAATGGAGCCGTAGATTTTGACAACTTCACTAATTGTCAAAATCTACGGCTCCATTCACATCTAATTTTGCATTTTGATCTGTTCTTCTTTTATTAACGGATATCGCACAAGTTTATTTCCATCTAAGTTTTCTTTATACATATCTACAGCTGTAATTTGATGATTATCATAAGTTGTATAATAATAAATTCCTTTATCGGTGTTACAACATGAAGTATAGATTGTTATTTCATATTTTCCATCTCCTAAATCACAACAACCTCTTTGCTGATCAACTGAGTTAAGAATATGGAAAAATTGACTAACGCTTTCCTTTTCACCCTCTCCAGAAATTGAATTCATTTTTGTAAAAGCTACTCTAACAAATCTAGATTGTGATGATAAATCTCCTGGAAGACCAATTGCTCCCATTCCACGGCTATATTTTTGTAAATTTAGCCCTTTTGCAAATTTATCTTCTGGCGACTTTGCTGATAAATTCATATAATTATTTAATGCAAACATTTGCTTATCAAATGGTGGATTATTGGTTAAAACACCCACTGGATTTTCATATACTTTAATACCTTCTTTTACTGATTCTATTGTTATAGATTCTTCACTATCTGAAATAATCCAATGTAACTGTGCCAGTGGTAATTTATCATTAAATGGAACATTTAATAAATTTATTTTTCCTATTAACTCTCTTGCTTCTTTAACAGTAGCACACCTGCTAAGAATCCAAGGTATGAATTCAAATTGTGTAATATTATCCTTTCCTTCTATCTTTTCCTTATATTCTGCATTTCCTACAAAATTTAAACCTGCCATTCCTAATCCTTTTTCATTGATTGCATCATAATATAAAGGATAATCTTCTACTACATATGCCATACCAATAATTGCATAATGAAAATTTAATTCTCCTTTTTCTCTAAAATAAAATGGATAATTTCGTGGGGTTACTGTAATCTCATCTCCATAAGAAAATTCATAATCCAATGTACGACCAAAATAAAAATCATTTGTTTTATAAGTTGCTGCTGTACACATATTTTTCCTCCTAATAATTGATAGTATTTCTATAATAATATATCTGTCGCAATAAATTGTCAATGGGGACTGGAATTTTGACAATTTACAGAAGGATATGCTGTAAAATATTGACTTTTTTGTATTTTTATGTTAACATAGTTGTTGGGGGTGTTTTTATGAAAAAAATATCAATTACAATATTATTAACAATTATGATATTCTTTTGTGCTATGCCTGTTTACGCTAGCAATGATATAACAACAAATGAAAAAATTATTAGTCTATGGAAATCTTCTGATTTACCATTAATATCTCCTTATTCAAAATACGTTCATTTCTTAAGTCAAGATATTTATCAAAATTATGATAAAACTCAAGCTAGATATTTGCAAAAAGAATTGAATGCAGTTCTTGGATGCAATTTAGATACTAATGGTATTGTTGATTCACAAACAAGAAAATACATCAAAGATTTTCAAAAAGCTTATAATCTTCCTATAACTGGATCTGTTGATTCTAAAACACGAAATTTTTTAAATGTAGCTTATAAATTTCAAAAAGTCATAGTTTCAGCAAATAGTTTGAATGTTAGAAACAAACCAGGAACATCTAATTCTGATGTTATAGGTGTTGCTACTAAAGGAACTATTTTTAGTATCATAAGCACACATTGGGTAAATGGTACTAAATGGTATGGTATCGCATACAATGATGGTGTTACTGGCTATATATCTTCTAAGTACACCAAAAATACTTTTGTTGAAGTAGATATAGTTTCTCAGACTTTAAGGTTATATAAAAACAGTTTATTAATTCTAGATTCAGCAATTACAACAGGTAAAAAAGGATCTTATGATACACAAAAAGGTTATTTTGAAGTAATGTTTATTGATACTGATAGATACTTGCAACCATCTAATGCCTTTGTTCATTATTGGATGAGATTTAACAATCCTAAAGCTCAAGGTCTTCATGATGCAAGTTGGAGAGGTTCAACTGAAAACTTTACTTATTTTGGTGGTACTGTTTACAAACAAAATGGTAAAGCTGGTACTAAATATTCTGGAAGTAAAGGTTGCGTAAATATTCCACCTAATAAAATGCCTATAATCTTTAATAATATAGGATTAGGTACTCCAGTTTACGTTCATTAAAATAATTTTAAAAATATTAAAATTATTATAGACTTTTTGTAGTTTATTGTGTATTATTATATTTAGAATGATTAATTAATATTTGGAGGTAAACATGTTTAAAAAAATATACATAATTATTTTTATACTTATTTTTATGTTTGTTTCTTTTTCAACTTTTGTATATGCTGGAGATATTAATATGAATCTTCAGAATTCAAATACATCAGTTGAGAGCAATACTTCTTCCCCTTTAAATGCTTTATCTTCATTGCCAGAAGCGAGCTTGGGGTTAACTAATATTCTAAATATACTACTAATAGCTGTAGGTATATTATTAATATTGTTGGCAATAGCGATTTTAATTAGATTGAGATAACAAAATTAATATTATAGTTTTAAAATAAAATTGGAAAATTATTCATAAATTTCCAATTTTATTTTTTATGTATATTTTATTTTAAAATATTAATAATAATATTGAACAATTTGATTCAGATTCTATAAATTTAAAAGGAGGTTTTTATGAGTAAGAAGTTTATTTTATTTATTGTTGTATTTGTTATTTCACTTTTTACTGTTTCTTATACATTTGCTGCTAATAATGCTGTAGATAATGTTAGAAATGCTGTTGGAGGAGCCGAAAATGTTATTGAAAATGCAGGTAAAGGTATAGGTAATGTAATAAGAGATGGCACTAATACATTAGAAAATGGCGGAAAAAATTTAACAAATACTATGAATAATGATAATCATACAACAAATAATGCCAATACTTTAAACAATAATACTGGTAACTATACAGCAACTAGAACAACTGCAGGTACAAGAACTAATATGACTAACACTTCTACTTGGATGTGGATTTTGTTAGCAATAATTGCAATAGTAATAATAGCACTTGTCGTATATTATAGTGGACAAAAAAATTCTAGAAATTTTTATGACGATAGTAATAATAATAACAGATAATCTTTTAACCATGAACTTATATTTTAGAAATAATATAATGTTTTAAATAATTGTAAAACATTATATTATTTTTTAATTTACCATTTGAAAATAACTAATATCTTGCTTTTTACCGTTTTAGTGATATAATATTTAGTATTAAGGAGTGTCCCCTTTGTGACAAATTGTCACAAAAAGGAACGTCCCCAAAGTGACAAGGAGGTTTTTATGGCAAATAAAATTGTTGCAACTAATCCTACGGCAAAACATAACTATATAATAGAGAAAACTTTAGAGGCAGGAATTGTTTTAACTGGAACAGAAATTAAATCTATACGAAATGGAAAAATTAATTTAAAAGATAGTTATGCTATTATTAAAAATGGTGAAGTTTTTATATATGGTATGCATATTAGTCCTTATGAACATGGTAATATTTTTAATAAAGATCCTCTTAGACCTAGAAAGTTATTGTTACATAAATTGGAGATTATTAAATTGATTGGCCAAACAAAGCAAAAGGGTTATTCTCTTATTCCAATTAATTTGTATTTTTCTGGTAATTTTTTAAAAATAACCCTTGGTGTAGGAAAAGGTAAAAAATTATATGATAAAAGAGAAGATATTGCTAAAAGAGATGCAGAAATGAGAGTAAAAAAAGAATTCGGAAAAAATATATGACTTTTTAAAAAAACCGTGATTTTCCACGGTTTCTTTTACTTTATGCTTTATTACTTGATTCAAATACATCTTTTATTTTGTGCTTTACTGTTTGCTTTACTGCTTCTCTTGCTGGTGTTAAATATTTTCTTGGATCAAAAACTGAAGGATCTTCTGAAAGCACTTTTCTTATTTCTGATGTCATTGCTAATCTTAAATCTGTATCTACATTAATTTTTGATACACCTAGTTTACTTGCTTGATTTAATATTTCGTCTGGCACTCCCTTTGCACCAGGTATGTTTCCACCATATTTATTGCATGTTTCTACAAGCTCTTGAATAACTGTTGAAGCTCCGTGTAGCACAATCGGAGTATTTGGTATTAGTTCTTTCACTTTTTGCAAAATATCAAATCTTAATTTAGGTTCTCCTTTAAATTTGTATGCCCCATGACTTGTTCCTATTGCAATAGCTAAAGAATCACATCTTGTTCTTTCTACAAACTCTCTTGCTTGTTCTGGGTCTGTAAACATTGCATCTGATTCTGCAACATTAACTTCATCTTCTATCCCTGCTAGTTTTCCAAGTTCTGCTTCTACTACTACTCCATGTTTATGTGCATATTCTACAACTTGTTTTGTTAATCTAACATTTTCTTCAAAATCATATTTTGAACCATCTATCATAACAGATGAAAATCCATTATCTATACACATTTTGCAGGTTTCAAAATCTGGTCCGTGATCTAAATGTAGTGCAACAGGTATATCATGCTCGTCTAAAGCAGCTTCTACCATTTTTCTTAAATATCCTATTCTGGCGTATTTAATAGCACTTGAAGATGCTTGTAATATTACTGGTGAATTTTCTTCAGCTGCTGCATCAACAATTCCTTGTATTAATTCCATATTATTTACATTAAAAGCTCCTATTGCAAAGTGTTCTTTCATTGATTTCTCAAACATATCTTTTGTTGTTACTAATGGCATAAAAATTCCTCCTCTTAATTTAGTGAATTTATTATATACCACTTTTTTGGAATATTCAATATATTAACTAATTTCATTTGATTAAATTGTAATAGTCAACTATTCCTCGTAATATATTCAGGAATATAGATTTATGCTGATCCATAGGTTCCCATGCCAGAAGTTGTCACTATGATTTTTTGTTCTATTGTTTTACATTTCAACATTTTTCTAGATTTCAATGATTATTTGTTAAAGTTTTTGTAGCTACTACACATAGATTCATCAGGTTCCTTAGTTTCACATCCAATAATTGGTGTAACTATTATTTCTTTTAAAGTACATTTGTGGTTTTTTAAATTGTTATATTGGCAGCTTTCAACTGTACAATTTATTTTTTGCTTTTCTTCCATAAAAATAGCCTCCTTTTTTACTTTTTTATAATAAATAGTATGGCTATTTTTATATTTTTTATTACGTGAAAACTCTTTTTATCTTTATTTACATCATTGAGATATTTGCTTGCATTTTTCTGGATTTTTAAAACTTAAATACCAACTTATTCCATTTCTATTTTTTTCAATTTCAGAATTTCTTTGCATTAATCCTTCAAATGTTTGTGGTGGTGGTAAAATTATAGGATTGCATGGTACCCAGTTTGCTGGTGTACTACCTTTATTTTCATTGGCTACTTGTAAAGCTTGCAAAGCTCTTAATATTTCTGGAATGCATCTTCCTACATTTAACGGATATACTAATATTAATCTTACTATTCCATTATCATCTATTATAAATACATTTCTTACTGTTTCTGTTTTACTAATATCGTTTGCTATCATACCATATTTTCTAGCAATTTCTCCACTTCTATCAGCTATAATAGGAAATGGAACTCTAATGCCTGTTTTGCAATAAATATCATAAACCCAAGCCAGATGTGAACTATTGCTATCTACACTTAAACCAATTAAGCATGTATTTAACTTTTCAAAATATGTATTGGCCTTTGAAAAAGCTATCATCTCTGTAGTACACACGGGGGTAAAAGCCTTCAATTTGGGGATATTATATTAATCGACTAATTTCAGGTTTTAGCTCGAATTTTACACTCTTATCGTGATAAATCCATATTTTATCAATTAAACACTCTAAAATATATCTATTTGGTTCATTAGATTTTAGAATATCATCAAAATATTCTATTGCCGTTTTTAATCTTTTTATTTTTTCTGTGTCTAAATCTTCTTGCTGTTGTTCTAATAGTTTTTGTAATTGTTCTATACGATTAGTTTTATCTTTTTCCAATTCTTTATATGTATTTTCAATCATTTCTCGTTGATACTCATTTGTGGTATTAGTTAAATCTTTAATTTTTTGACTAATCAAAACTTTGTATTCAGCATTTAAGTTCTCAATTTCAAATTTAATTTTTTCTTTATTATTTGTTTTAGCATTAGTTTTTGTTTGAAGCTGTATTTTATTTATTTCATCTATGTATTTATTTTTAGTGAATTTTAAAAATTCTTTAAAATGTATAATTATGTCTGATTCTTTAATTTCATGGCATTTACATCTAGCTTTACCATAAGTTCTATACCCAGAACATTCATAACCTTTTTGAGATTGTTTTCTAGTTATAGTTATGCCACTTACTCCAAAACCACAATCACCACATCTGCAAAGTCCTGAAAAGTAATAACTTCTTTTTCTTGTACTTGATGTACTTTTTGTATTTAGTTTTCTTTTTCTTATTTCTTGAGCTAAATTAAACGTATCTTTAGATATAATTGCTTCGTGATGATTTTCAAACACAAAATGCTCTTCCTCTGGAAGCTTTATTGCTTTACCTCTTATGGATACAGTTTTTTTCTTATGAGTTCTAAGTGTGCCACAATATACATCATTTTCTAAAATGTTTCTTACCATATATGTGGACCATAATTTTTGAACTGGATGTTTATATATTCTGCCTCTTTCCAAGTGTTTCATTTGATAGTAAACCGATGGAGTTGGGTAATTATATTTACTATTTAGAATATCGCAAATTTTCTTTCTTCCAATTCCTTCTTCGGTATATAACTTATATATTAATTCTATAACCGGTCGTAACTCTTCATCAACATATAGCTTTGTTATATCTTCTGGATCTTTTATATATCCATAATAATTTCCCATAATTAATCTTCCTGTTTTTTGTTTAGAATACATGTGGTCTCTAGTTTTTCTTGAACAATCTTTAACATATCTTTCATTAAACCATGTTGTTATTCCAATAGTATCATCTCTATCATTTAAAACATCATAAGTTCCACCCATTTCAGAAACTAATATTAAATTCTTTTGAATATTCTTAAACTCATCTATTAAAACTAATACTCGTCCGTTATGTCTTCCAATTCTTGATAAATCCTTCGCTATGACTACATCAATTTTTCCTCCTTTTACTTTTTCAATCATTTTTGAAAATGCAGGTCTGTTAAAGGTATATCCCGAAACATTGTCATCTATGTAGAAGTCTGAGATAGTCCAATTACGGGAAGTTGCAAAGTCTTGAATAATTCTTTTTTGTTCTTCAATACTCGCATAGTTTTCTTTATCTTCATCTCTAGACAATCTACAATATCCGTACAACTGTCATTTTATCCTCCAAATCTCGCCTGATATTGCTTGTTTTCATGTTAGCATACATTTTTGTTTAATTCCACTTGTTTCGTAATTATTTTTTCAAGAATCTCGGGATAATTCTCTTTTCCAGTTACGAAAATAGCCACGCTATATTTTTCTTGTTTATACTTTTGAGCTAAATCTTTTGTTTCTTCTTTCTGGAGTTCTTCTTCTGTCAAATAAATTTGAACATACTTCGTGCCTTGTATTTCTGCTATTGTAAGTTTCATAATTTATTTTACCTTCCCGAAGTTAAATCTACACATTTGGAAAAGAATTAAATTTTTACTAGGCAAACAAACAAGAAAACCGCAGGTGTGCTATTGCACATTGAGGATTTTCGAAGTGAAGTTTAACAACGTAAAAATTGTAATTATTTTTCAAACAACCTAACTCCTTCATAACATTATTAATAAATGTTATGCTAAAAAGAGAATTGTTATCTCTTTTTATTTTAAATTACAATATAGAAATAGAGTAAAACTTTTTCATGTTTATCAAATTGCATCACCTCACATTTCTATATATATGAAGCCAAAAATTTTATCAAATGTTGCAAATTTTTAAAATTTTTTCGTTTTTTTCAAACTTTTTTAAAGTTTGCAGGAACAGGGAGTCGCCCCGAATCCCAATAAGAGCCTAAAAGCGTGGCTTTTAGCAGGATACTCAAAAAATATAGAGGCGACATTTTGACGCCTCTATAAAATTATAGAACTATTATATAAATTGATTGAAAAAATCATTTCTATTTTTCTTTGTCAGCTAGTTCAAATACAGCTTTTGTATATTTTAATAATTC